>Ga0256837_1001863_pt1 | contig 13846 bp, 8 predicted proteins | sample 4562384metaG_FD_185976 | JGI IMG/M metagenome (GOLD analysis project Ga0256837, IMG submission 185976) | Hydrothermal vent microbial communities from Guaymas Basin, Mexico - 4561-384 | ecosystem: Environmental > Aquatic > Marine > Hydrothermal vents | place: Mexico: Guaymas Basin | collected... | reverse complement strand
TCTGCTTTTTGCTGATTTATTGTCTCTGTACCTATTTTCAAATCAATCTCAGTTTTATCATATAAATCATTAACAGTAAAAATACCAATAACCTTAATGACTAATGTATCGGATAATGTCAATCCTGTATTTAGAGTTAAATAATCACCATTATCAGCAGTAAAATCTACTCCATCGATAAGCTCAATACCATTTAACATAACATCAATATAACTTGGTGTATAAGCAAATGTAAATACTGTTTGTCCATCACTGAGGTTCCCTTCAGCTTCACTAAAAACCACCTTAGACATCTTGGTATCTGCTTCAGATGTATTCGTACTATATCCTGAAATTCTTCTCCCTTCTTCAGGAGGAGTGCCTATCCATGTTATTCTTTTCTCAAGAAATGTGTAATCTTTGTTCAAGTCCTGCTTTACACCATCAACATAAATTGAAGGGCTTCCTAATATAACATCAGTATCAAAATAAGGACCGCCATCTGCATAGCCTCCCCATTCAACACCAAGGGTACCACCACTTGCAATAACTACTTTTTTTCTATTTATTTCGTATTGGTTATTTGCTAAAATATTCATTCATTGTCTCCTTTTTTAATATCTTTAATAATTAGTCCAAGTAGTTGTCAACAATCTACCATTACCATCGTATGTAAATTCATTTTTTGCTAACTTAGTTGTCCCATCAGTGTCATAATAATCAACATGTGTCAAAACACCATCTCTTACCCAATCTTCTTTATTGCCTGTAACATAAGTAATTTCTTCAATATTATCATCAACATCATATGTAATATTATTTATATCTAAAATCTCAAATTCCTTGTCAAGTCTTTGTATTTTGTTAATTCTGCCTGTGTTCTCTATAGATACATCAACATAACCATAATATTCTTCAAACTGAATAATATCTCCTGTGCTTAAATCCGATGCAAAGGATACACTTGTATTATCTATTTCTGTATAATCAAGAATAGGAGTTAATAACATGCCTTCCACTATTATGTTCAGTGATTGATTATCATTGGTGTATTTTTGTCCATAAGGCAATTTAATGGCTGTTCCTGTAGGCAAATCATTTTCTAATTTTATGTACTCTCTTAATCTAACTCTTGTATTGCCAACATGACCTTGGTCATTTAATAAAACACCAAAAGATTTAAGTTCAAAATTATCCTGAGTAGAAGTATATTTTAATCTAAAATCAGTATAACCTGATACATACCAAATTTTACCATTTTCAGGCACAGAAACCCAAGTATTACCACCATCTGTAGAATATTCTCTTGTATAAGTGCCTACTGCATTTTCTGTAACTAAAAATGTTTTTACATTTTCATTAATAATATTATTTGTTTGTACTGAGAATGTATCTTTTATGGTATAAGAACTATTTACTGCAGAATATGTAATATTTGTTTCATCTCCACCATCATTTCTAACTAATGTGTTTGAATCAGAAAAAGTGTCAAAATAACATTTAGTATAAGAACTATCGCTTAATAAAAATTGATATTGCAATTCTTCATCATTTGAAGAAGTAGGAGATTTATCTATATCTATTATGATTTCTGTGCTTGAATTTGCCATACCAATTTTTATGGCACCAGGATATGATTCTTTTTGTATTGCTCCAGGTACGGTGGCACTTAGATAATAATATGAACCTGTAACTAAATTTGAATAACCATCCTTGATGCCAGAATACAAAATATTATTTCTTGTGCCTGCACTAAGCACACCCATAACATTTTCTGCTTCAGTGCCATCAACTATAGCTTTATTTACATCTCCATTGGACGCTATATATACAAAGTCGCCATCATCTGCATTAATTGCAGTGCCTTCAGGTAGCTCTGAAGATGATGAACCACCGCCTGAACCTCCGCCTGATGCATTTATGAGGATTTGAGTGTCAGATACAGCAATACCAACCGCTATTGCCCCATTATATTGTGTATCTGTTAATTTCCCTTCTTCCGTATCACTTAGATAATATGTCTTACCAACAACCAAATCAGGATAGTCACTCAATCCATTGTACACTATAACATCAGTATTATCAATATTTACCCATCTACCAACAACCTTATCTTTGATATCATCTCCACCAAGAGTGAGGTCATATTTTCCATCACTTCTTTTATATACAAAGTCACCGACAGCAACCCTTGAAGTATCTATATCATCAACATTAACAGAAAATCCGCTATTACTTGGTAGGACTTCTAATGTTTTATCGTCGATTTTTTGTACTAATTCTTTTAATGTTCTATTGAATACTATGGCATTGGCTTTTTCACCAGGCTCTATCCATGTCAATTCATCTATTAGTTTTGCCATTTCTTAAATCTCCTATTTTATTATTCTATAACTATTTATAAAAGATATTTCCAATTACCACAATCATATATTTTATATTTTAATTTATGTTTTTGGGTTTTTTCCTTTATTTCCAAATTATTCCCATTAACCCAGAAATAATTTGGATCAGTCTTTCCTGATTTTTTGCCCAATTTTGAATATATATTTTCTTTATATGAATACCTTCTATCAGCAAAAGTAATTATGTCCTCTTTAAATATACTTTTAATGTGTTTTAGTAATTTACTAAAACCTCCTATCACAATACAATTTAATTTGGTAGCATTTCTCTTTAATTCAATGTGTTTATCTTTACTTTTATGACTTCTTTTTAATATCATTAACTGCGCCAATTTATTTTCATAGTATAAACCATACCTTATTGTTGTATCATCTTTCCCTTGTATACAATTTTCTTCGAGAAATTTATTTGAAATTTTTGATGATACTTTCTTTATGATACATTTTCTGGCATATATTCTGTCTTCTATTTGTCCTATTTTCAATTTTATGATACTTTTTACAATATCATTTTTATCCTTCCATTCATTACTAAAAATATGAATAAGCTGTATATCATTTTCTTCACATATTTTTGTTTTATTTATGTGATATTCTTTATCTTTGAATTTTGAGCTGTGCCAGTATATGCCATTATATTCGATTGCTAACTTTATATCCGGGAAATATAAATCTAATTCTAAACCTAAATGTCTATCATTCCTAATGATTTCAAAATCATATATTGATTTTGCATATTCATATACTTCTGTTTCCTCACTTGAAACTCCCATCCATTCAATTTTCTTACAATTACACAATACCTTGTTATAAAAATCACTTTTGAATATATCATTGCACCTTAAACACCTAAAAGTGTGTTTGTGTTTTGTATTAACATATTCCTCCAATAATTCTACTTCACTTTCTTTTAGTATCAAAGGTAATTTTCTTTTTATAAACGAATTTTTACTGCTAATGTGCCTTTTATCCGTGGTATTTTTATTTGAACAAGATACAGAACAATAACTATTGTACTTCAAATCCTTTTTGGCAAATTTAGTTTTATTGTTGCATTCAGGGTTAATGCAGATAGGCACAGAATGTATATCATTTTCAATGCAATATACCTTTTCCTTATTTGATTTTGTGAATTCAAAATCTTGTATTAAATTCAACCATTGAATAAATTCTTTTGATGAGTATATACCTTTAATGGAATATTTTTCTCTCATTTGTGATATGATACTTAAGTCATCTTTCGAATAATCAATTTTTATTTCTTCTTGTTTGTATCCTAATCTCAGATTAATAAATTCTTTATCCTGGGGTTCAATTTTATTTAAGTAGCAATATATATTTTCTAGGAGATTATCTGTTTTTTTAATTAGATTTTTTCTTTTATAAACTTCTTCTTTGAATTTTTTATAAGATGAATTTATTGAATAATGCAAATTATTGTCTAGGCATTTAGCCAAAAAAATATCAAAATCTTCTATTTTGCATAACTCAATAAATAATCTATCTTTCTTTGTATTGCATGCACATTTTCTTGGTTTCTTATTTTTCTTATCAAAATCAAATGGCTTTTTGCAGTAATCGCATATTTGATTTTGATTCAATACAACATGCTTATATACTTGCTCCAATGTACTAAAATCTAGGTAATCCTTTAACTTTTCAATATCTCTCCATCTTTTAATTTTTAGTTTTTTATGATATATGTCATGCACAATCAATTGTGCATCCATATCCTTAACTTTATCTTGAATATTTAATATAAGGGATTTTTCTTGAGTATCTCTTGAGCATATAACCGAACATGATATAGAACAAAAATCCTTATAGCCTGATTTGAAATCTTGGAATTTAGGGACTTTTATGTTCTTACAATTAGGATTCTTGCACTTAGGAAGTATATTATTAACAAAACAATAGACTTTTTCTTTATGAGATATATCTAACTTTATCTCATCTTCTATGTAATTGTATATGTCTTTGTTTTTTGTTTGTGAATACCTAAGGGTTTTGCCTTTTAAGTATTCTTTTTTAATATCTTCTACACTGTACAAGGTAATCCTTTATATGAATTATATTTTAGTATTTTTTTACTTAATTTAAAAAATGATAGACCACGTAATTACAAATTTTACTGTGTCTTCTTTAACTCTTGCTGGGAATGTCTTCATTGAAAAAATATCTTGCCCGGCATAAAGTGCAGCCTCTGTATAAGCAACAACAGCACCCTCTCCTGCCTGATTACCCGCAAAATCAGGAATAGTAATTGTATAAGTACAAGTTCTATCAGCCACAACCCTTTGAACCTCACATTCATGTGTTTCATCGGAACCTTTTATACTTCCTACTGCATTTTGATCATCTTTAAGTGATGTGTCACTTTGTACATTAAAAGAAATCTCATATGAAAAACTTTCTTTATCGTTTGCTTCATTATATGCATCATCTTCCGCAAATAACATTGTTCTCGTGGATACAAATTCTCCATTAGCTCCCACTTTTTTATAATCTAAGATATCAGTGCCATTATGACCTTTATTACCCAAAACAAATTTGTCAATAGGCACTCCTTGTGTGTACCCACCAACCAACTCTGCCATATTTGAACGCGCTTTATCCATTATAAGATTTTTGTCAGTATATTCTTCTATACTTCCATCTTTTTTGTACATCTTGATCTTAAATTCACCTTGAAAATCAATTTTGTCTTTTAGTATCATTACAATCTCCTTTTGTTTTTATTTATATTTACTCTATTGCTGATAGGTTGTTATCTTCTAACAACTCTCCATCTCTATATACACCAAATTCAAATTCTTCATATTCTGAGTCATCTAAAATACCTAAATCATTTTCTGTTATCCAAGATTCTTTATAATGCTCACTTGCGTATTCCCTATGCAATATGAATCCTATAGCCCAATCACTATCATTAATCTCTCTACCAGAATCCAATACAATGGCTTCTGTTTCCCATGTATTACTCCACTCTTTTGTATCACTAAGATATATTAGTATAGATTTATCGTCAAGGAATTCATGCACATAATCATTATATTCATAGTTATAAAAGGCACTAAAAACCTCTTCTGATAAATCGAGATTTACGTTAGATACCATATCATAAGAGATAAATACATCAAAGTTTTCCCATGCTATATATTCACCATTGCCTTGCAATCTTATAACAGCTGAGTAATCTTCTGATAGTATTTTTATACCCGATACAAGATTATCTTCTTCTGTTTGATTATTTGGGATATATCCTGTACCAAAACCTTCAGGTAATGTACTACTTCCTTTATCTCCAGCCCACTCAAGATTTTGTCTTATAAATGTCTGTACAGGAGTCGTACTGCCTATTAAATTAAGACTCTCTTCTGCTTCAGGTGTATAAAAACTTTCCCATCTAGGGCCTGACAGATTATTGGGATTAAAACCTAAATCTCTGACATGAAGTTCGCCCCAGTTTATTCTCCAATCAGTGTCTTCGTCTATTTCTGCATTTTCGTCAATGAAATATCTTGGGTCATCTATTGAAATATCTGGACCACTTTTATAAGGGCTATATTGTTTCGGTATATTTCCTATAGCGAGTCTGGCAAAATTCTCATTTGTATCATAAAGATTAAGCTCTTGAATGGTATGATCATGAGTGGCATATAAATCTTTATATGGGTCCCTTCCTTCTGAAATCGCTATATCATACTCCGATTGCGGGATATCAATATCATTAACATCAGTTTCAAGACCAAGAGAATGAGGCCTTATAGTTTCAACATATTCAGATACATCTTTTGTGCTTACTTTATATGTATATGTTGCTTTATAAGTCAATAAACAATTTGAACCCATATCCTTGACAATTCTGCCATTATATGAAGATGAACTATCTAAAATATCTTGTCTTGTAAATGTTTTTGTTTCGAAGAATTTTATATCATCAGAAACAACTTTATTTGTTAAATATAATTTAGCATTATTCCATTTATCTTCAAAATCTCCCATAATCTTAAATCGAACTTCAATATATTCTTTGTCTATAATAGTATATTCTTCGAAATCTATACTTTCAATGACTTCAAATGTTTCATCTAATAGAGTTCTTTGAGTCTTATTGATGGTTAATATACCATTTTGTTTTTGTACAAGTTTAATGTCATCTATCTCAAGATATTGTATCTCCCCTGTAAGTTCTCCTGTGTCCTTATCTCTTAATATTTTTTCGCTTTGTCTATCATATAGAACAACAGAACCGTTAAAATCTTTTAATAATCTTAGGCCATTTCCTTTTGAACCATCAAGAGGATTATAATCTATTATGACTTGTTCTTGTTTATCTTGATTCTCAGATATTAAGAAATCTTTAACCGAGCCATATACACCTGATTTTACAATCTCGACTTGATTAATAGTCGTTTCACCTGAACCATAGCAAGTTAATGAAGTTTCTCCAAGAGTTTTGATTTGCTCTAAGCCAAAGTAATCTTCCATAGTAAGGAAAAGAAGTCTAATAAAATTCCAATTAAAGCCAACAGGGTGAGCAAGTGGCACAACTGTTTTTTGAAATACTTCTTTATATAGTGATGTTTCAACGGTGTACTCATAAGGAGTGTTTGGATTTTCGGCTGTTCCTTCAATAAGGTTAAAAAATTCATCTGCATTAATTGCTTGGATTCCTGCTTTATTAATAATGTCATAAACAAAAAAGAAACCGCTCCTTGTTCCTTTTTTAGTCTTAAATGATTTTGAAGCATCAAGATACTGCGAATCAATAGATTTATCGATATCAGCCACAATTTTTAGATCATCAGTCGATACATTTAAAGATTCATATATACTCTTAAATTTATTATATATTTCTTCTGAGTCACCAATCTCTTCAAATGTTTGAAATATTTCCTGAAGATGAATCTTAAAAATTTCACGTCTTACGTCATCAAATCTAGTATTAGAAGTATCTTCATATTTTTTAATTAAGAAGTCTGTATCTAATAAATTTAAAGGATTTTCTAATATATCAATTGATTCTTCAAAAGAGGAATTATAAAGTTTTGATAACTTATATATTGTTTCGTTGTCTTTAAGATTTTGAGGTGTAATATTATCAAATTGTAATTCAGTATCTGTCATTATATTCCTCTTTTTACTTTATTTATAATTATTATATCGAGGAAAGCCTAAGAAATAAATTCTATAGACTCTAATCTTGAAAATACATTTCTTCTTGAATTGATATTTTCGCCTTTTGGTGTAATATTCATAGTTCTGGCCTTCTCCGTAAAATACTCTCTTGGTAAAGGACAAGTTTTTATATTATATAATTCCTCCCCATCTGAACTTGTCAACATAATTGCTGGTATATCATCTGTATAAGGTTTTTTCATATTTTTATGTAAAGCATCTGCATTTTCTTTCCCCAATAAAGTTTCTATTTTGTTACTATTGTCATCTAAAATATAATCACCGGTGTCTGGATTGACTTTATAGAATATAAATTGACCTAAATCATCTGTAGTATATGGAACTAAATCCCCATCAACATCATGTGTTTTGCCCAAATCAATCATATTTTGAGTAACCACTGATTGTGCATCGATATGCCAATAAGCATGTGTATTTAATTCAAGCCTAATGATTTTTTGAGTTCTATGAATCCAGTAACTACCGACTTTAAATCTCTCAGTATTAGCATCATTAAAATTCTTCGTATACATAATATTAATTTCTATAACTTCAGAATAAGCATTTGCTAAAATAGTTTCTAAATCTCCATTGGCATCATGTGAAACGAATGTTCCATCATCTAATTCCATAAAAAGCATGTCACCAGGTTTAATAAATCCTTCAGTGTTACAATTCGTAATATTATCAACAATCATCCTACCTCTTTCAGTAACAATATTATTAACAATTGTGCTTTCCTGAAATAAGTCTTCTATCGGATAACCGATAGGCATAATAAATTTCCAGGCGTCATTATCTCCAATTAAACCAAGAGTATTATCATTATCTGTTAAATCTTTCATAGTAGCATTAATAAACGTTCCTTTATCTGGCTCATAAAGACTATCATATAAGTCTACACTAAATTTGGCATTAACAGAAATACCATAATTATCGCCAATTTTTTCGTCCATATATCTAATCATACTTGAAGAATAAAAAGAAGCATCAAATTTTTCTATTTCTCTTACAAAATATTGCTTAACATTCTCAAAAATTTCTGCATTTGTTTCATCAACGGTTTGACCAAATTTATATTTTAGGACCTTAACTTCAACTTTATAATCCATATATATTGGTTTTACATAATTTAATTGTAATGTAATAACCTTATAATTATCTAAAAGATTGAATAGAACATTTTGATCGGTCTTATTGGCTTCTAAATCATATCTATCTTTTCCTGTAATTTGGTAATAAGATGTAAAGAATAATTCAGGATTATCTATATTATTAAGAACATATTTAGTGCCAATTTTGCCATAACTAATTGGTCTTGAATAAGGAATTAAACTAAAATATATATTACCAGGAACTGCTCTAGGTGTTTCTTCTTCTCCACCCCAAATTTGAGCACTTTGAACAAATTGCTGTGCTTCGCAAATTGTTTTGTAATCATTTTTTGTTACAGCTCTATTTGCTGTATTACTAAATAATGGAGCTGTTTTCCTAATGTCATCAGTTGTTTGAACATCTGAACCTTCAATATGAAGAACGACAGGAGTTAATGTATTTTCAAGATAATATTTAGCTTCAAAGTTTTCATTATCGATAGGAGATATTAAACTATTTGTGGCTCCACCTGGTCCTTTAGATTTTAGAACATTTAATTTTGCTATCATGTCTAATGATAATGAAGTACCTGTGCCTGCATATTTAGTATAGATATTAATATAATCTTCATAATCAACATCAGATAAAGCTACAAAAGACTTATCACCGACTTCAGTTTTCTCTGCAAGAAGATAATCTCTTCTGTTCCAAGGTATGTCATATTCTATTGAACCATCATCAAGAACCCTTGTCATGAATAATTCAATACCATCATTTTCAATATCTTCATTTTGAATAGTGAAAAGACCTGCTTTAACCATGTCTTCATTAATATTCACTGTTAACTGAGGATTAATGTGCACAGGAGTAGGAATAGGAAGATTCTTATCCTTTGCCTCTTGAATTGCAGCAATAGAATCTTCTGTTTGGTCATTCCATCTTTGTATAGAACCTTCTTTTACAATAATTTCCAATTCATTCTTCACACTTGTTCTCTCTATACTTGAAAATACGGTGTTTTTGTCAAATTCTTTATATCCTATTACTTCATTTGTTGCTTCATCCAAAATTTCTTCAGATGAACTAAATCTCGTTTTCCTGAAAGGTGTTGTGATCCTTTGATTGATAGCCAAAGGAGTTGCTCCTTCAATGCTAACATAAGGATTATGAAAAGCTTGTCCAGCAGTTCTGCCAGAATCTATTTCTTCCTGAGTTGCTTCTGCTATATTAAAATATAATACATTCGTTTCTGTGTTAAATGAAGTAGCGTAAAAACCATCCCAACCCTCTGGACTACTAAAACTATAATCATTTTCATTTTCTAGTTTTTCCCCTCTATGGTCTGAGAAAAATATTCTTTTTGCCAAATAACCATCATTATCATAGATATAATTATAATTTATTTTTGCTGTAAAGTCTGTAATGTCCTTTATATAAGAGTAATTAACTGTTACAATTCCTTGCTCAATTTTAACATAATAATCATAATCTATTTCTGCTGTGTAATCATCATAAATATCAGTGGTATCGCCGTTATCATCAAGTAATTGAACTGAATTATTATTAAAACTAAAATTTGTACTTGCAATAACTATTTTATTGCCATCTACATCAGTTAATATAACTGAGTTTACAATTTTATTGGTGTCATGAGTTAATGTAATTAAGCCGTCAGCAATATCTAAATCTTTATCAACAATATTATTAACTTGAGCAGGAATAGTAATTTTATTTGCATCATCATCAATAATCAAATCCGTTAAAGCAATTTCATATGTTTTTTCTTCCCTAAGTATAGACACCGATCTCAAACTTCCATCAATCATATCATGTGCTGTGACTAAAGAACTTTTGTGAGTTATGTCATCTTGAACCGTTAAATAATACGGAGTGGAATCATCAGTTCCTGTATATTCTTCTCGAACATCTAATTTATCACCAGGAATAATTATATTTCTATCCTGAATATCAAGAGTTAATAAAGAAACCTCTATATCTTCCGTGCCATCTGTTAGTGTCAGTGATTCTACTGCATTTATTAAATATTCTGTGCTGTTTTCGAGACTAAATCCTGTACCATTTTCAACCAATAAAGAATCGGGATGAGTCACTGTTGTTGTATATGGAAATACTTGACCATCTTCTAATGTCATCTGAACCCTAAAAGTCTTTGATGTTAAATCTGTAACAAAAGTATCAAGAGTACCAACTTTAATGAAGTTTCTGTATCCGTTTGTTCTTGTGCCATCTGTAATATAAATCTCTTGACCCAATCGCGAATAAATAGGCAATTCTTCTCCATTAATTACTTCTAAAAGCAATCTAGGGTCCCCAATGGACTCTCTATGAAGTATCTTACAAACTTGTCCTTCCTCTGTAATGATAAAGTTACCTTTGGCAAAACTCGCACTTAAATATATATCAACTAATCCATTATTGTATTCGTTTCCTAAAAGTTTTAGATATGAATATGTCCCATAAACATCAAGGATACTTTCCCCAAGGTAAACATAATTATTACCATTACTGCTAAAATTTGAATATTTATTTAATGTCACTTCGCCTGATTTTAAAACCTTTAATTTTATTTTATATTGGTAAGATATTCTTCTTTTGTGCGAATAACCCATTTGTCTGGCGTGCTTAATAACATTTCTTCTATCTTGAGCTTGTGAAATAAACATTTCATTAAGCCCAAAAGTGAAGTTTGTATTATTCATTACCGTAGAGTAAGCAAGTAAGTTAATTAATTGTGATATATTTGACCCCTCATATTCGGCATCCGTTAAACCAAATTCTTCTATGGCTTTTAATTTTAGGTTATTTTTTATCTCATCTAATTCATAAGGCACTGTTGTTAACATTAATGTTCTCCTTGTCTTTTATTATATTTATACTTTTACTGAGTAGATATAATCTCTCTCAGGATTTTCTGCTTCATTGAGTATTTCAAAAGCAATCTTAATATCTATCCTATTATAATCCAAATCTTCATTCACATTAATATCTAAAACCTTAACCCTTGGTTCCCATCTAGCCAAAGCATATTGAACCTCTTCTTTTATCATATGAGCTGTTAAAATGTCTATCTGTTCAAATAGGTACTTATTCATACCACACCCAAACTCCGGATGACCAGGGACTGAACCTTTTGGTGTTCCCAAAATATTTCCCATAGAAGCCATAACAGCATCTGCTCCATTTAAATTTTTTGCATTAATTTTTGGTGCTATATCAGTATAATTCATTTATTTCTCCTAGAATAGCGTATTAACAATATTATCTCTTGAAGAAGTCATTGAACTAACAATCGCTTCAAAGGGATTTTTACTATCGGCTATTTTTTGTAATCTTAATTTTTCAGATGCCTTTCGAGCTATTGCTTTTTTATCCCTAAGATATTGATAATATCTTTTTTCAATTTCATAGCATTGTCTTGATTGTTCCTTAGTAAGAGTCCTAAAAAATTTAATGAATGTAATTCTGCCACTATTTAAGTCAATTGGCATAATAAATTCAGTGTGTTTATCTTCGTCATACCACAAGAAATCATCTGTTAAAATCTTATCAGCAATTGGCTTGCAGTTAGTCTGAATACACTTCGTCATATCTTTCCAATTTTTATAATCTTGAATATACTCAGTATCTTGTAAGTATTTATATAGAGTATCAACTTGCTCAAATAAAACCAAATCAGTTGGATCAATTACCTGTTTCATAGAATCAGCAAGAACTTTATTGGCCGAATTAATAAGAGTATTTAAAGAGCCCGTGAAGGAGTTAAGAGCTGAATTAAGATAATTATCTGCTTCAGATGTGAAACTATTGACTGTTCCTATCGCAGCATTAAATGGGTCAAGAATATCTTTCATTAAATCAGGACCATTTGTAGATAATTTGCCTGTTAAAGTATCAGATAAACACTGAGGAATATCTCCTATTTTTGGAGATGAAATTTTAGATAAACCTAAATCTATATTAAAGCCTTCTAATTCGGGCACCTGAAATGGTGGATTTTCTATTCCTAGCATAGCTTCCAATATAGGTATAATAGAATCCATAATTACCTCGCCTCCTATATGAGCACTTCTAAGCTTTAATGTTAGTGCTGTGTGTTTTACAGAAGCCTCAATACAAGCTGCACCAGTAGCGAAATTTTCAAAATCAACTATATCTGGAACCTTTGGTGTACTAGGAACAGCTATTAAATTTTTTATATCATCTAAAGGATTATTTCCATTCAATAAATTAGTAATTCCCATATTATCCCCTTTTAAGATTATTTATATAAATATCTATATAGTTTAATGATATAGCGACTAATTATAAAAATAACTAAATTCAATTAATTCAAAAGGATGTATTGTGACGGGCACAATTTATAAACATACAAATAAAATTAATGGAAAAGCATATATAGGTCAAACAATAAAAAGCATGAAAGAAAGACTAAAAGGTCATATAAAAACTGCTAAAAGTGGTTCGAATTCAAAATTTCATAAAGCCATTAGAAAGTATGGTATTGAAAATTTTGAGTCAGAAATTTTAGAAGAAAATATAATTTTGTTTTCTCCTTTAAATAAAAATAAAAAAGATAATTCGCTTGATAAAAGAGAAATATTTTATATAGAAAAACATAACACATTTAAAGAAGGATATAATGGAAATAAAGGCGGAAAAAGTCAATTAGGTTTTAAGCATTCAGAAAAAACCAAAAAACTATTAAGCAAAAAAGGAAAAATTCAGATGAAATATGGAATCTCTGAAGAAACAAGAAAGAAGATTTCGATCAACACCAAAAAAGGATTCACAGAAGAGGGAAGAAAGAAAAAATCCAGGAACACAAAAGAAAACTGGAAAAAGAAAGAATACATAGAAAAAATGAAAAAAAGAAAATTACCGGTTAAAATTAAGAAAATATTTAACGAAGAAGGTGAGTTAATGTTTATATCGGAAGGTTCATTTTCAAAATTTTGTGATGATCACGATTTACCCTATAAAGCATTAAGGGTTTCTTCATACAATAATGGTAAACCAATATATAAACATGGCTTTAGATCCTTATCTCAAGTCAAAAAAGAATGGTTAAAATATAAAGGATGGTTTTGTTTAAATGCTTAATTCAAGTTTATGACTCCTGCTTTAATAGTAATTTTAGGCCCACCATCTGTACTTTGTCCAGCTGA
>Ga0256837_1001862_pt1 | contig 13848 bp, 12 predicted proteins | sample 4562384metaG_FD_185976 | JGI IMG/M metagenome (GOLD analysis project Ga0256837, IMG submission 185976) | Hydrothermal vent microbial communities from Guaymas Basin, Mexico - 4561-384 | ecosystem: Environmental > Aquatic > Marine > Hydrothermal vents | place: Mexico: Guaymas Basin | collected... | reverse complement strand
TTTGTTTAGAGTTCCAGTTTAAACCTTTAGCTGTTGTTCCGTGAACCTCTATCGCTGATGTATAAAACTTTTCACTATCTATTCGTGGCATCATTTCCCCTTTTGTTAAGTGTATTGTATAATAGTTATATCAAAAGGTGGTAAATATGAAAATAGCAGTGGTTGGTCTTGGTGGTGTTGGTGGGTATCTTTGTGCCTCTTTGGCTAAAACAGAACATGAAGTTGTTGGGTTTGCTAGGGGTGAACACCTTTGTGAGATTCAAAAAAATGGTTTAGAGATAGTTGAAGATTCTAGAAGTTGGAATGTAAAAATTGATGCTAAAGAGTTGGGTGATTTTAGTGGTTATTTTGATATGGTACTTTTTTGTGTTAAAAGTTACGATTTAAAAGATGCTTATGAAAAAATCTCTAAAAATATAGATACTAAAACAACAATCATCAGTTTTTCAAACGGTGTAAATAATGGCGATATGTTAAGAGGTATGAGTGATTCTAATGTTTTAGATGGTTGTATATATATACTTTCCCATGTTGAAAAAGCTGGAGTTATTAGAAAAAAAGGTAAAGTTTTTGCTGGAGTTTTTGGTGGTGATGAAAATGCTACTAAAAAATTGGCACAAATATTTGATGATGCTTCACTAAGATATAAAACACCTAACGATATAAAAATGGCTATTTGGAAGAAGTATATATTTATATCAGCATTTGCTACTGCTACTTCTTACTATAACACAACTATAGGCGACATTTATGAGAATTATAAAGATGAGATAAAAACTCTTTTAGAGGAGATAGCAAGTGTTGCAAAAGCTAAAGGATTAGATATAGAATCTGAAATAGAAAAATCTTTAGATACTGCTTCAAAAGTACCTTACGATTCATCAACTTCAATGTATTTAGATTTTAAAAATTCTAAAAAAGTTGAGCTGGATGGTTTGAGTAAATATATTGTAGATGAGGGTGAGAAATTCAGTATTGAAACACCTATTATGAAAAAGATGTATCTTAAATTAAAATCTATTACTTGAGTGGGACTAAAATCCCATCTCAATTAGCTTTAGTAAGTTTTTAATGTAGCATTTTTAATTAAAAAACTATTTGTTACTTGAGTAACTTTACCATTAGAATCTAACTCTAACAAGCATAGATAAAGATCTTTAGTTTTATCAGCATTTATAATTGCTCTTGACCATGCTGTAGCTAATGTGTTTGTATCTTTAAATAAAGTCTTAATTGTTTTATTTTGAAGATAAAATTTACTATCTGAAGATACTAAAAAATAGTTATTTGTTAAAGTTTTACTAATCACAAAAGCTGGTTTTGTTGCTGTATAATCATCAATTACACTAAATATAGATGAGTAATTACTATCTATTTTAAAAGGCTTTGCTAATGTTGTTAATAGATTCATTTCAGTATTCATTCTATCTGTAACACTTTCACTCATACGAGTAAAATCATTTAACATTTTATTTGTACTTGTATAAAAATTACTTGTAGTTTTAAAAGTGTTATCATGAACTTTAACAACTAAATTATCAATTTTCAATGCTGCACTCAATACTGCTTCATCATTAGATTTTGAATCAGTTTCAGCCTTTTTATCTTCTTTCTTTGATGAACTACTATTATCTTCGTTAGTTTTATTATCTACATTTTCTTTAGAAATTTCATCTTTTTGTGTAGCTATAACTTTTGTAGTCGATTTATCAGTTTCACAGGCTGAAAAAACAAATAAACTAATTATAAGTATAGAAGATTTTATATTTTTATATATCATGGGTTTTCCTTTACTGTAAAGTAAGCTTAACTCCATTAGATAGGCTTGAAATTTTATTATTGGCATCTATACTTTTAACAGATATATAAACCATATCATTACTTCCTGCAAAATTTACAACTTGTTTCCATGATGTACTTAACCCTTGGTCAGATTCAATATAAAGTGAGATAGTTGTTGTTTCACCAAAAGTTGGTTCTGTAGAAGCAAGTAATAAATAAGTTGTTGATGATGTACTAATCTCAATAGTTGGAGCAGTTGTTTTTGAAGCAGTTGAACCATCTAATGGTTTTGTAAGAGCAACACCTGTTGTTGAACTAGAACTTCCTAAATCTGCATTTCCAGTAAGAACTATCAATGTATCTGACAATAATTTTTCAGTATCAACTATTTTATCTGCCATAGTCCCAATTCTATCAGCCATAGTCCCAATATCATCTGATAATTTAGATACTAATGCTTGTTGATTTGTTACTGTTGTATTTAAAGATTCTATACTTTTATTTACTGTTTCAACTTCACTACAAGTTGTATCTGCACATAATGCACCAACAACTAATAATGATGCAACTGTTGTACTAATAATTTTATTCATTTAAATTCCTTCTTTAAAGCATAAAGCTAAATTATATTTTAAAAGCCCTTTCAAGATGTAAAATGTTATAGTCTTGTTAACAAAACTAAACAAAGATATACAGACTTTAGAATTTGAATTTTATTCAAAACAACTGAATCTATTTTTAATAAAAAAAGTTATATTTAATTTAAAGGATTAATAAAAATGAAAAAAGAGAGATTAGTTTTAGGTGGTGGTTGCTTTTGGTGTGTTGAAGCAGTTTTTAATGATGTTATAGGTGTTATGAATGCTGTTAGTGCTTATGCTGGTGGGAAAAGAGCAAATCCTACTTATGAGCAGATTTGTACCGGTGTTAGTGGTCATGCAGAGGTTGTAGATATTGAATTTGATAGTGAGGTTATATCTAGGGAGAAACTTTTAGATATATTTTTTGTTATTCATAATCCTACAACTCTAAATCAACAAGGTGCCGATAAAGGTACTCAGTATCGTTCAGTTATCTATTATGAAAATGATAAAGATACGAATCTTATTTTAGATGTTATTAAAAAGCAACAATCAAAGTTTGTATCTAAAATTGTTACTGAAGTTAGTAAATTACCAGAGGTTTATAGGGCTGAAGAGTATCATCAAAATTATTTTAAATTAAATCCGAACCAAGGTTATTGTCAAGCTGTTATAGCTCCAAAGGTAGAAAAGTTTATTTCAACTTTTCCAAATAATTTCAACTAAAAATCTTTTGTAAAACATGGAATATCACTAAGAGATTTTAACTCCTCAAAGTTATCTATCTCTGCATTTACAGTTTCTGTAAATGCTTCCATCGTATGAGTTAAATTTTCTTGAGCTTCATCTACAAGCTTTTGTTGAGTATTTTCAATAGCTTTAAATTTACCCATAGTTTCTAAAAAATATTTCTTATTATCTGTAAGCAAAATAATATCATCTTTTTTAAGCCATTTTCTAAGAGGTTTCCCATCTTTAATAAATTCAAGAATAATATTTTCAGTTCTTTTTGCAGCAATATATTTTGGTACAGCAAAACCTACAAAATAAGTTGGAGGTGTTCCATGTTGTCTTTTAATTATGTAATACATAAGAAGATTATACATTATTTATTCTAATTTATGATAAACTTAATCACTTTAATATAGGAAAAAATTATGAAACATCTTTATAACTTAGCGATTATTGGAGCTGGTCCTGCTGGTATAGCCACGGCAGTAGAGGGGTATTTACAAGGCATTAGAGATATTGTTTTACTTGAAAAAGATGTAAATCATAACTCTACAATTAGAAAATATTACAAAGATAATAAACGGGTAGATAAAGATTGGAAAGGTCAAAAAGTTGAGCTTGATGGTCGAATCTATTTTGTGGATGGTACAAAAGAAACAACACTTGATTTTTTTGATGAGATTCTAAAAAACCATTCTGTTGAGTTACAAACGCATGTAGAGGTTCAATCTATAGAGAAAAAAGAAGATTATTTTGAAGTAAATATGGCTGGAAACACTATACTTGCTAAAAAGGTGGTTGTAACTATAGGTAGAATGGGAAAACCAAATAAACCAAGTTATAAAGTTCCAACAACCATTAGGAAAAAAATAGCTTATACCCTTGATGGTTGTAGTGAGGGTGAAAAGGTTTTAGTTGTTGGTGGTGGAGATAGTGCTGTTGAGTATGCCGTAGATTTATGTGAAAGAAATGATATAGCTATCTGTTATAGAAGAGAAACTTTTAGAAGAGCAAACCCTACAAATCAAGTAAATATATCTAAAGTTATAGAAACTAAAAAAGTTAGAGCCATATTAGGTATAAATATCGAAGCTTTAGAAGATGTTGATGGTAAAGTAAAAGTGGTTTTTAAAGGTGCTGAAGATGAAGTATTTGATAGAGTTATCTATGCCATAGGTGGAACAACACCTAGTGCTTTTTTAGCTAGTTCTGGAATCAAAGAGGAGGATGGAAAACCTACTCATGATGATAACTATGAAACAAACATAAAGGGTCTTTTTGTAGCTGGAGATATTACCCAAGAATCTGGTGGAAGTATAGCACTAGGTTTAAATCATGGCTATGCTATAGCTTGTCATATTCAAGAAAAACATTTATCTTAGAATATAAGAGGTGTATTAACACCTCTTGCTTTTCTATTTCTTACATTCTCCACAAATAATTTTAAACATACTTCCATCTTTAGTAGTGCTATAGATTAAATCTCCACAGAAACTTTTTTTCATTATATTTTTACTCATATATAAACCAAGTCCGGTACCTTTACCTTGCTCTTTTGTTGTAAAGTATGGGTTAAATATTTTTTGTGCTATATCATCTGGAATACCACCAGCATTATCTTCTATCAGAATAATTGGAGTATCTTTCTCTTGAAAAATAGATATTTTTATAAATTTTCCATCTTTTTTCATATCATCTAAGGCATCTCTAGCATTTGATAATATATTTATAATTACTTGTTCTAGTAGATCTTCATGCCCAACTACAGTTATATCTTCATCAATATCTTCAACAATCATTTTTATATTGTGATTTTCAAGTTGAGTTCCCATTAGATATAAAATAGAATCTAAACTATGAGCTAACTTGAATTCACTAAGATTCTTAGATGGTTTTACAAAATTCAAAAATGTATCTATAGTAGTTGACATTTTTTGACATTGATCTTGAATAAATTCACTACTCTCTTGAAGTTTATCATCATCTAATGCTCCCATACTTGAGAGTAAAGAGATATTAATTCCTGATGCACTAATAGCATTTAAAGGTTGTCTCCATTGGTGAGCTATCATACCTATCATATCACCCATTTGAGCTAGTTTTGACTGTTGTAGTAGTTGTTCATCTTTTTGTTTCATCTCTGAAATATCTACGATTCCTAACATTCTAGTTTTTTGACCATATCTAGTTATATATCTAGCACTTGTTAAAGTATAAATAACAGATTTATCTTTTTTCAAAAGTTTCAGCTCATAAGGTTCTACTACATCCTCTTTTATATTTGCTTTCGCTTTTTCATACTCATCTTCATGTAAAAATTCAAAAATATTTCTACCAATTACCTCTTCTTTATCTTGGTAACCAAGTAATTTAACCGTAGAGATATTAACATCTACTATATTTCCTTGAATATCATAAAAAACTATCATCTCCATAGTAGCATTTACAATATCTTCAAAACTTTTTACAGATAATTTTAAATCTTGATTTTGTGAATTTAACTCTTTTGTTGCATTATTTATCCGTTTCTCTAAAGATAAATTTAAAATATGAATCTTTCTTTTTAAACGGCTTTGCTTTATAAAGAAAATAATAATAATAAATAAAATAATTGATAAGATTGCTATAATCTGAATATATCTTGCATAATCTACTTTAGCTTTTACTTGTTGAGATACCCATTTAGTAAAAATTATATTATGCTCTGATGCACTTAAACTATCTATAAGTTTTTGTAAAATACCTACTAGAATCTTTTCATCATTTCTAGCTCCCATCGGTACAGATAAAGTTTCATTAAATTTACCATTAACCTTTAGCTCACCCATATATTTTCTCTGAACCATATAACTAACGACACTTAAAGAGCCAACAACACCATAAAGTTTCCCTTTCTTAACCTGCTGTAATCCATCATCAATATCTTTAACCTTAACTATATTTAGATATGGATAGCTAACTTTTAATTTTTTAAAAAGAGCATAATCTTTAGGAATTCCTATCTTTTTATCCATTATAGATTTAAAATCTACTACGAAGTTATTGTTTAATCTTGTAGCAATAACTATAGGTGTATGGATAAGTGGTGTAGTAAAATCAAAAAACTTTTTTCTATCTTGATTTTTTGTAACTAAAGGTATCATATCACACTCTCTAGCTTTTGCTAATTTTAGTGTTTCACTCCAAGTTTTAGTTTCTAAAACTCTAATAGGGATATTTATATTCTTTTCAAAAAGTTTTAAATAATCTGAACTAAGTCCTACATGTTTACCATCTTTAAATGCTTCAAATGGCATCCAATTTGGGTCTATACAAGCTACAAGCTCTTTTTTCTCTTTTAAATAAGCTTTTTCCTCATCTGTCAATATAAAAGCTCTATTTTTATACAAATCTTTTATAAATAAAAAATTATCTAACTCTATATCCTCTTCTATATTTAGCTCTTTTCTAAAAATCTCAAACTGTCTATTTAAAAAGTTTTCATCAATCGAACCAACTTTATATATATTTGGTAAAATTAATCTTTCAATCATTTTAGCTTCATTTTTTAAGCTGTCTTTGGAGATGTCTTTTGAATATTTGTTATAAATAATATCTACTAATTCATCCTTATGACTAAGTGCATACTCCCACCCTCTTACACTTGCTTCTCTAAAAGCATCTACTCTTTGAGAATGTTTTAATACCTCATTTTTTGATGTAAAAAGTTCAAGTTGAAGATTGTAAGTTCCATAATCAGATGGATTTACTATGTTGTATTTTATATTTTCTTTATCTAGTTTATATATTTCATCTGAAATAAATGCTGTAAAAGCATCAACCTTACCATTTACAAACTCATCTATTCTATAAGTTGATGGTACAAACTTAATATCATTAGTATTTACATTTTCACTATTAAAAATATGTTTAAAATTAAAATTAAAATCCTCTTTAGATTTTGTCATAACTGTTTTACCAACTAAATCAGATAATGTTTTTATCTCTGGTTTTGTAACGATAACCAAAGCAGCTCGTTTAAAAAAGCTAGAGATAAGGCTAACAGATTTACCTTTTAAATAAGAGGTAAGAATATTTGAGTTATAGATTCCATAATTTGACTTTCCATCTATAACATCTTTTTCTATATCTATACCGTCTTTATACTCTTTTAGTTCAACATCTAAGCCAACCTCATCATAGAAACCTTTCTCTTTAGCAGCGATAAAACCTGCAAATTCAAACTGGTATTTCCAATGAAGTTGAAGAGAAACTTTTTCTCTACCCTCTTTAGCTAAAACAATAGTTGCTAACAATAAAACACTTAGTATTATTTTTATCATTAATATTCTCTTTTATTTATATTACTTAATTATAGTATAATTATCGTGAAATTTAGTTAAATAATTTTGCTATATCTTCTGTTATAGCATCAGGTTTAGTAGATGGAGCATACCTATCAACTACTTTGCCATCAGAATCTACTAAAAACTTAGTAAAATTCCATTTTATACTTTCTATTCCCAAAAACCCACTTTTCTCTTTTTTTAAAAACTTATATAAGGGAGTAGCAGTCTCTCCATTTACATCTATTTTAGAAAACATATCAAAATGAATATCATAATGCTCATGACAAAATATTTTTATCTTTGCATCACTAGCTGGTTCTTGCTTCGCAAATTGGTTTGATGGGAAACCTAAAACCATAAAACCTTGCTCTTTATAAGTTTGGTAAAGCTTCTCTAGTCCAGCATACTGAGATGTAAAACCACACTCACTAGCTACATTTACTATAAGTAAAACTTTACCTTTATACTTACCCATAGAGATTTCGTTAGAATCTATATCTCTTACTTTAAAATCGTAAATACTCATATTTTTCTTTTTTCCATCTCATCTACTACTTTAGCTACAACTAAATCAGATGTTATATTTAACGATGTTCTACACATATCTAAGATTCTATCAACTGCTACTATAAGTGCCATATACTCAACCGGTAAACCTATTTGATGTAAAATCACCACCATCATCACTAAAGAAGCACTAGGTAATGCTGCTACACCAACACTAAGAGCTACAACAGTTACACCAAGTAGTAGTTGATCTTCAAAACTCAAATCAACTCCAGCTAAATTTGCGATGTATAAAACTGCTACCGTTAAATATGCTGCTGTTCCATCCATAGAAACAGTTGCACCAAGTGGCAGTACAAATGAAGCTGTTTTTTTACTAACTCCACCCATCTCCTCAGATACTCTCATAGATACAGGTAGTGTTGCTGCTGATGAAGCAGTTGAAAATGCCATTATGGGAGCTTCCCTTACATTTGAAAGGTAATGGTAAGGGTTTACTTTTCCAAAAAATGCTAAAACTGCTGGAAGTGTAACTATAGCATGAAAAACTAAAACACCAATAACCACAAGAACATATTTCCAAAGACCTAAAACAACATCTATACCCTGCTCTGCAATAACATAAGAGATAAGTGAAAAAACACCTATAGGAGTTAGCAAAATCACCCAACTAGCCATCTTTAACATAGCCTCTGAAACAGCATTGAAAAGAGTTTTTAAACTATCTTGCTCATGTGGTTTTAAAAATAGTGAAGAAACACCAAAAAGTATAGCAAAAACTATAATCTGCATCATAGAGCCATTACTTAAAGATGCAAAAATATTTGTAGGTATAAAACTTAGAATCATCTTCTCAAATGAAAACGGTGCTATAGTATTTGCTTTTTCATAAGCCAACCCTGCACTACTAACAACCTCACCGATTCCAACTATATTCATAACGATTATTGCCGTTGTAACTGAAAGTGCTGTTGTTAAAACATAAAGCCCTATAGTTCTAAGCCCTATATTTTTAAGATGCTCAATAGAACCAAGACCTAAAATAGCTATAAATATACTAGCAAAAACAAGAGGTATAACTAACATCTTTAAAAATGATATAAATATATCACCAATAAGCTTTTGTTGTAATGCCAACTCTGGTAAAAAACTACCAAATAATACCCCTAAAACTATACCAACTATAACAAGTGTATTTGTAGTTGCATATTTTTTTACTTTCTGAATCAAAATATTCTCCTTTTATATGTGTGAAAGTTTAGCATACTAAAAATATATAAAGTGAAAATAGTAATAATTTATTTTTATTGTGTTATTATGAAGATAATCTATTTTATTGGGGTTTAGAAATTTGTTAATCAAAATATTATTTATAGTTTTTTCTTTATCTATTACTACTTTACTTTTCGCCAAAAAAAAAGATGTAATAAATTTTGCTCCATTACCTACAAAAAGTTCTTCACAAAATGTAAAAGAGTTTCTACCTGTAAATAACTACTTAAAAGATAAATTATCATTAGATATAAATTATGTATATAAAAAAAATTATAGAGATATTTTAGATGGTTTTGAAAAAGGTGATATTGATATAGCTTACCTTGGTCCATTACCATTTATCTCTTTAAAAAAAGAGTACCCTTTTGCTGAACCTATCGTAACATTTAAACAATCAAATGGATCAGCTAAATATAGATGTGTTGTGGCAAAATTTATAGATGATAAGTTTGATAAAACTAAACAGATAAAAGTAGCCCTTACTCAACCACTCTCTACTTGTGGATATTTAATGACAAATATTTTACTTAAAGATAAATTTAACATAAAACTTAAAGATGAAAAATACAAATATACAATGTCACATACAAATGCTCTTATCTCTGTAGTAAAAGGTGAATTTTTACTAGCAGGAGCAAAAAAAAGTATTGCCAAAAAATTTGAATCTTTAGGGGTAGAGATTATAGCCCAAAGTGAATTTTTACCAGGTTTTAGTTTAATTGTAAATACAAAAACATTAACAAAAAAACAAATTCATCAGATTCAAAATGCACTACTTAGTATCTCTAAAGAAAACTATAAAAAGTTTGGTGGTATTATCTCGAATGGTCTTGAAAAAGCACATATTAATGATTATGATAGTTTAAATATAGATTTTCATATACCTCAAAATGGGAATATGTAATGAATAAAAAACTATCTATAATTATTTTTATAGTTATTTTAATTACAATATCTTTGTATAAATATATAAAAATATCGGAAGAAGTTGCTACACAAAACTTAGCAGATAAAACTTTAGAATCTGTTAAAGTTGCTAACAATGCTATTCTTGATACATATATGGTTGTAGCTCAAAAAGATTTTTTTGATATTCTAAAAAATGGTGAAGTACCAAAACTATTAAAAAAGTTTAAATATGCAACTAATGAGGAACAAAATCTTTTAAGAGGTAAGTTATATAGAATACTTTATAAAGAGTATGATTTATTAAAAACACTAAATATTAGGGGTTTACATTTTCATACTCATGATGGTAAAAGTTTACTAAGATTTCATGCTCCATCTAAAAATGGTGATTCACTTATAAATTCCAGAACTTCTGTAAGAATTGCAAATACAGAATTTAGAGTTGTGGTTGGATTTGAGGGTGGAAGAACTTACCCTGGTAATAGATATGTATTTCCTATCATTTATAAAAATGACCACCTTGGAAGTGTTGAATTTTCAGTTTCATTTGAGGGTATAGAAAAAAAATTTAAAAATATTTTACCATTTTATGCTCATATGATTATCTATGAAAAAGATATTATTTATAAAAAAGTTTTTAAAAAAAATAGAGAATTTTTTATAGATTCTGATTTAGACAAAAACTATTGTACAGAAAATTATTCTATATCAAGAATCACAAAAAATATTCAAAATGATACATTTGTAAATAAACTTATAAGCTCTATAAAAGAAACTCCAGATTTTATAAAAAAATTAAATAAAAAAGAAAGTTTTGCTATACCTATAATAGAAAATGATAATGGTTACATTATCACTTTTCTAGCTATTAAAAATATAGATAAACAAAATGCTGGTTATATTATATCATTTGGTAAATTTCAAGATATAGTGGAATTAAGAAATGAATATAACCATTTTATTTTTATTGGATTTATTGTTGCTTTATTTATATATCTTCTTATTGCAGTTGTACTTATTCAAATTCAAAACATAAAAAAAGAGAGTTCTAAACTTCACAAGTTTATAGATATTCAAGATTCGATAGTTATATTAACAGATGGTCATGAGTTTAAATTTGCAAATAAAAAGTTTTTTGATTTTTTTGGTTATGAGGATTTAGATGATTTTTTACTAGAGCATCATTGTATTTGTGAACATTTTATAAAAATAGATGATTTTTTCTCTTTAGATGATGTTCAAGATAAAGAAGATAACTGGGTAGAGAGTTTACTAAACTTATCTGGACGAAAAAGGATAGTATCTATGCAGAATAAAGATTTAATTAATTCTGCTTTTAGTATTACTATCAATAAATATGATGAAGAGAACTATATAATTAATTTTAGTGATATAAGTGATACTATGCATGAAAAACTTCACCTTCAAAAACAGTTAGTAAAAGATCAGCTAACAAAAGCATACAATAGAAATTATTTTGATAATAATATAGATAAACTTATAAAATTACATAATAATAAAAATGAAAAAACTGGAATTATATTTTTAGATATAGACCATTTTAAAGATGTGAACGATACTTATGGTCATCAAGTTGGTGATGAAGTTTTAAAAACTATTGTAAATATTGTAAAATCAAATATAAGAGATGAAGATAAGCTTATAAGATGGGGTGGAGAAGAGTTTATAATTATATTGTCTGCTAGTAAAATTGATAATGTTTATAAAAATGCTGAACATTTAAGACTACTTATAGAAGCTTATAATTTTGAAAAAGTTGGTAAATTAACTTGTAGTTTTGGAATTGTTTTACATCAAAATGATTCAGATATAAATGAATCTATTAAAAAAGCTGATGAAAAACTATATGAATCTAAAAATAGTGGTAGAAATAAAGTTAGTTTATAATAATTAAAGAATGGAGAAAAATAGATGAATTTAGATAAAGTGATAGCTGGTTTTTTTATAATTTTAGCGATGACATTAAACTTTGGTTTTTGGTATGGAGATGCTCTTGATGTACATATGCACAATAGATATGAACTTTTTGCAGCGATAGTTGTAAACCTTATAGCTACTGTTTTAAAACTTGGTGATAAAACTCAAATTGGTTCTGTTTTAATAGCTACAAGTTTAGTTGCTGATTTACAGTTAATCATAGCGGCTACTATTTGGACTATTTTTGCTGTTGGTGATGTTATCGACCCTGAGATTTTTGGTGTGATTATCTCTTTAAGTAGTGGAGCATTACTAGCAAATGTAACCTCTGTTGTTTTATATATTGGTGATACTTTAAAGTCAAAAAGATAACCGTATGAATGACAGCTCTTTATGGATTATTCTACAAAGGATGCGACTCCCCTTTGTAGTGATTCTAGTTACTTATACAATCGCTATGATAGGTCTTATCTTAATCCCTGGTATGGATAATGATGGGAATGTTTACCACATGAGTATCTTTGATGCTTTTTATTTTGTGACATATACTGCTACAACTATCGGTTTTGGGGAGATTCCATACCCTTTTACCCATGAACAAAAGATTTGGGTTTCTATGTCTATCTACCTCACTGTTCTTGGATGGTTTTATGGAATCGGTGCTTTAGTCTCTTTACTTCAAGATAAGCTTTTTATTAGTGAGATAGCGATAGCTAGATTTCAACATACTGTTAAAAATATAAAAGAGGATTTTGTAATAGTTTTAGGCTATAACGAAACTACAAGCGAAATTATAAAACGGATGTTAGCTGCAAAAATGAGAGTTGTGGTTATAGAAAAAGATCAAGCGAAAGCCGATTATTTAATGCTTGAGGGTTTTATACCTAATGTTCCTGTTTTAGTAAAAGATGCACATAACCCAACATCTTTAGAGTTTGCAGGGATTAAATCTAGGTACTGCAAGGGGATAATATCTCTTTTTGAGAGTAATATTTTAAACCTTAGAATCACTTTATCTTCAAAACTTTTAAATCCAAATGTTAATGTTGTTGTAAAAGCAACAACCCCTGAAGAGAGTGATAATCTACTTGATGCTGGAGCAGATATAGTAGATAATCCATTTAAAATAATCTCTTATCAACTAGAGATGGCACTAAAAGCCCCTAGCCTTTTTAAACTAGAAAACTGGCTATACCAAACAGATACTTTAGAATCTAAAACATTCTCGATTCCAAATAGCGATATTTTAATATGTGGCTATGGTAGATTAGGTTTGAATCTTTATGAGATGTTTATAAAAAATGGAATCACTCCAACCATCATTGAGATTGATGAAACAAAAGTAAATCTAGCTAAATATAATGGTGTAAAAAATATTATTCACGGTAGTGCTGATGACCATATCTCACTAGATAAAGTTAATATAAAAGAGATGAAATTAGTAATCATCGCTACAGATAATGACACTACAAATCTTTCAATTTTATCTACTGTTAAAAAGTTAAAATCAAAAGCTCTAGTGATAGCAAGAGAAAATGAGATAACAGATTTTTCTATATTTTCCCATGCGAAAATAGATCATCTTTATATCCCTGCACAGATTCTTATACATAAAACAACAAATGCTATATCTAACCCTCTAAGCGATAGACTTATAAGGGTGATTACACATAAAGATGAAAAATGGGGTCAAAAGCTTTTATCTGAACTTGTAAAATCTATAGGTGTTAACCCTATAACATTTGAGCTAAATATCACTAAAAATGAAGCTTATGAGATTCATAAACATCTAAAAG
>Ga0256837_1001861_pt1 | contig 13850 bp, 15 predicted proteins | sample 4562384metaG_FD_185976 | JGI IMG/M metagenome (GOLD analysis project Ga0256837, IMG submission 185976) | Hydrothermal vent microbial communities from Guaymas Basin, Mexico - 4561-384 | ecosystem: Environmental > Aquatic > Marine > Hydrothermal vents | place: Mexico: Guaymas Basin | collected... | reverse complement strand
TTTTCAAATTCTAATTTTAATATTCTTTTTGAATTATCATCATGAATCTCAAGGTATGCAGATTTTTCCAAATTTTCACCTAAACCACTTTCTCCATCACGCATTTTCAATAAAGAGCCAACAATATCCTTCCATATTTTTAAATCTTCATCTACTATTATCTCAACAGTAAGGTCATTATATGTTATGGTATCGCCTTGCATATTAAGTAAAGAAGATTGTCTTGATAGATTAATATGTGAAAAACTTAGTCCTGGTAAATTTACAACCTGAATATTGTATGTTGTTTGTTCTCCAAATAAATTTGTTCCGAAGAAAAAGTTGCTATTATGGCTAAAATTTCTGGTATTTGACATTTGGTTATCCTTTTATATGTATTTATATAAATAATTATAAATAGCATAATGCTGGGGGCGCAAATGATTAAAGATAAAATATCAAAAAAAGAAGATTTTAAAAAAGAATCGGTTATTAGAAATGGCGAGAGAGTAGAAGCCATTAACCTTAACAGGGGTACAATGAGACTAAAAGATGAGGTAGATCATCTTCATAATGTACTATATTCACTAATGAATGGTGCCGAAAAAGAGTGGTCATCTGGACAATCATATGACCAGGATGAAATAGTAACATATTATAAAAGATTTTATGTTTCAAAAATAATGGACAATAAAAATCATCCTAATGATAATTCTTGGAAAGAAATAAAATTGCCTGTTATTATCCCGGAGGATGCAGAAGTCAATATTGATTTGTCTGCATATATTAAGAAAAATGTTTTTGATGGTGTTCATACTGCCGGTGGACAATTTGAAGAGCCATTCCTAAATATGATTGAACAGACAATGATAGGATATTCAAGTACATTTGAAAGTAATGCAGAGGTATTCAGGATGATGGGTGCTACAGGAGTTTTCGGTACAAGACAATATGCTTATGATGAGGCTTTTGACCCAAAGGAGAGGGTTTTTGGTGTTACATATAATGCTATGGGACAGCATAATCATCCAAATTATAGGGGAATGCCAGGGACTGCTGAGCTTTCTGCGATGGTAAATGGATTTTATGTAAGAACAAGACATAACGATTACAGAATTTATGCTCCAGTTCAAGGAACTTATCTAAAAAGGAAGGAAATTCTTGCTCCTCAAATTCCTTCAGATGTTGCTTCAAGAGCACTCGGAGATGCTGATAATACTGTTCACGGGACTGACGATACACAATACGAATTTATGAAAAATGTTTATACTGATTATAAAGAACACTGTGTATATTATCTAAGTTATTTGGAGGTTTGGTGGGAAACCTTTTCGCCAGATGATGTTGGAGATAATACAGATTCTTTTAGACATGCCGTTGATGCAAATAATATGAAAGAAGTTCTTGAAAAAGCATTATACCTTAGTGCTGCAGGGCATAAAAATAGACTTGAAAACATTCCATTTACTCCTGTTACAGTAAGGAGAGTTTCTGATACAGGTGTTCCTGTCCTTGCTACATTGAGATATAGAATCAATTCATTTCCGGTAGCGAGTATGAGTGATTCTACTGTTTCAAGAGAGTTTAAATATAGTGATAATTCTAAATTTACTGTCGATTTATCTCCATTGCCTTGGAATGAAGCAGATGCAATTAAAGGAGATATTACATCGGATAATAAGTTTAAATTAAGAAAGGATTTAAGACAATCATTTAGGGATAACAAAAGCACATCAAATAATAGAAGTTGGAACAGTGTAGCAAGGAGTGGTAGAGCAACATTCGATTTATCTTCAGGGAAATTAAGAGAACTTTGTGAAAGGGTTCCTGGTATGATGGGACAAGGTGCATCCATAAAAGAGAGTTATCATGAATATGGACTTAATGATGATATTACAGATTGGGGTTCATCAACACAAAAAAATGCAGCATATTATAATCATAGGTACTCAATGGTAAAAGGTGATGCTTCAGGAAGAAACAATGCTCATAGAGGATTCAACGACCCTAACCTAATTGTGGCAAAAACTGATGATCCTAAGGTTGTTGATAAGGTTTCATATATGGTTCCTCTGGAATTGATTTTAAGAACTCCAAGGGAAAATTGGGACCCATTTGATGCTTTTGGTTCAGGTTATCCTACTGGAACAGGGAAAGATTCTGATAATCCTTTAAGTCATGCTTATTATAATAGGTATAATTTTAGTATTCCAGCAGACTTATTTGGAGCTGTTTCTGATGATGGTACAGATGTTGCTGATACAAGAAACAAAGCATGGGTTAGCACACCAAATAATGGGAATCAACTCCTTATGGCATCAGGAATAAATGTTTTTGACTATGATGGTATGAGAAAAAGATTTGCTATTTTTGCTGAATACCAAGATTATTCAAAAGCATCATCTGACTTAGAACTCTACAAAAAAGCAACATCAGCTATTTTGAAGAAGATAATAGCTGGAACAGCAACAGATGAGGATGTTGATAATCTTTATAATTAATTAGAATGATATCATAAAAATCTCCTTTATTAAGAATTTTTTTAGTATAATAGATAATAAAACAGATAAGGAGATTTATTATGACAAAAAATAATTTAGAACAACCATTAAAAGGTAACAGTGAATATGAGTAAATCAAAAAAAGATAAAAAGAATAAAAAAACATCTATTAGAGAGTTTATTAGTGAGTCAGATTTAAAATTTGAGTTATATCATATGAAATATGCCAACCAACTAAAAAGATATGAAACAATGTCAACTGAAGAGATCATTAAAAAATGGGATTATGATACACAGAAAAAGATTAATAGATTTTTGAATGATTTGGAGAAGGACGAAAATAAGGATAAAATAGCTCAAGAGGCATTAATGAAGAATATTGACTACCTAAAATCCCTGCCTGCACCGACGAATAAAGATAGGATTATATCGGATTTTACTGAGAAAAAGTCAATATATAAAGACGAACTATTGGAAAGACAAAAAGATACTTCATTACCTTCGGAAACACAGGATAAAATAAAAGAAAGTTTGAACTATATTCAAGATTTGGAATTAAAGGCAGATGCAAACAAAGAAAGATTTGGGGTTATGCTTTTATTGATGATTAAGAATCTTAGAACAATGCCATCATTTAGTGGTTATAGTGAAAATTGGGCAACTGATTTTTTTAGTAATGCTGTAGAAAAAACTCTTTTATATCTCGATAATTTTGATGAGAACCTTTTATCAAAAAGAACTGGGGATAAATCAAAAGCTTTTGCTTATATAACTCAGATTTGTTTTAATGCTTTTGTTAATGTCATTAACATTAGAAAAAAGGAAAGTGAATTCCTTAAAGATACAATATCATTCGAAACTCATAATTTTGATGGCATAAAAAACTTGCTAACACCGGATAGGGATGTTCAGGAACAGGAATATACCGTAGATATTTCTTCAATCTATAAAATAACAATTAAAAAAGCAGATACTATTGATACTATAAATCAAAAGATTAAGGAAGGTTTTGAACACATAAAATATGTCAATGATGTTATTCAAGAAAATAAAAATATTATAGAAGAAATAAAATATTTGAAGGAAACAACACCAGAAGAAGAAAAAACAGAAGAATATTATGAGTATATTAAAGATTTGGATATGAGACAAATATCATTAGCAGAAAATATCAGAAAAACAACATTATTTGTCAAAATGCCAAAAGATTCAAGTATCAATGCAGGAGAACTTACATATGAAACACCAAAAGGCATAGATATTATAATAACACAAAACGATATTAAAGATGTATTCGGTAAGAAAGTAAAGAAAAATAAAAAATCATTAAATGGATATGATTATGAAACAGGATTGACTAAAAAAGAACAGGATTCCTTAGAAAAGGCTAAAAATGAAATGATGCAAGAACAATTATTTGATGAAGAATGGTAGAAAATGAAAATACTAGATAAAGAAATTTTAATATTGGGAGATATTCACTTTGGTGTAAAACGTTTTAGTATTTCTGTTTTGAAAAATCAATTAAAAGTTTTTAATAATCAAATAATTCCATATATGAAAAAAAATAATATTAAACAAATTTTCCAGTTAGGTGACATATTTGATAATAGAACAACTGCTGATGTTATATGGTTTGAAACACTAAAAAAAGAATTTTTTGATGTCCTAAGAGAGAATGAAATCGAAATGTTCATTCTTAAAGGAAATCACGATATTGCTTTAAGAGAATCAAGGTCAATAGCACTTATCGACACAATATCTGAAATATATGATAATATTACAGTTTTTAGTTCTAGGGAATATATAAAAATTGGAGAAATGGATGTTTATATTGTTCCTTGGATTACAAAAGATGAAACTCTGACAAAAGAGGAAGTATCTGACGTTGATTATGTCTTTGGTCATTTTGAGGTAAGAAACTTTTCAATGGTACCAGGGGTTGTTGATAATTCATCGGAATTAACGGAAGATTTCTTCAAAAGTAATCCTAGATTGAAAGGTGTATATAGTGGTCATTATCATCTAAAGAATATAAAAGGATTTCTAAAATACCTTGGGAGTCTTCATCAGCTTACTTGGTCAGATTATAATGATATGAAAGGATTTTATCATTTTGATGGATTTAGTCTGGATTATATCCACAATAAGGAGTCAAAAAAATATATTAAAATTAAATATAATGATGACTTAAATACAGACAAACACATTGAGGTGAAAGGATTAAGACATCATTCATTATTTTTGACAGAAGAAGAATTTGAGGAACTTATGCCAGAGTTAAAAGAACATGAGCTTAAGACTTTTATTAATAAGCATAAGGATGATTCATATGAAGAATTGCTTTATAAAATGAAAAAATCGAATATAAAAACTTCTGTTGTTAATAATCAGGAATTGAGTGAGATTATCGGTACAGATTATATAGTAGAAGCAGAGGAAATAGATCAAAAAGATACTGAGACATTAATTGTTGATGCAATAAAAGGAAAAAGGGATGATTTGTTACCTCTTTTAACAGAGTTATTGGCCGAAATAAAAACAGAGGGAAAGGGGGAATAATATGAATATAAAGTTCACCAAAGTTAAATGGAAAAACCTACTTTCATATGGTAATTCGTTTGCAGAATATGAATTTAAGAATGGTTTGGATATAATAACGGGAGTAAATGGTGCTGGGAAATCTACCCAGTCAGATGCCTTATTTTATGGTTTATTTGGAAAGCCTTTTAGAAAAATCAAGAATGGCTCACTTATCAATGATACCATCAATAAAGGATTGGAAGTTCATGTTTACTTTGCCATATCAGATGGTGGAGAGGAAACAGAATATCTCATAAAGAGAGGACAAAAGAAAAATGTATTTATCATATACAAAAAAGTAGAAGATGATTATGTAGAAATTCCTGAAAAAGCAACTACAAAAGAATATCAGTTATTTTTAGAGAATGAGATTTTAAAAATGGATGATACAGTATTCAGGCAGCTAATATCTATAAGTGCAAATATGGATAGTTCAAAAAGTTTTATGGATTTAACTCCTAAAGAAAAAGAATCATTATTTCAGGTAATTACAGACACTAGAATTTTCAACAGTCTAACAGAAAAGATTAAATTAAGAATTCAAGACACGAAATTAAGACAGAAAGACATTGAGTACAAACTAAAAATAATAGAGTCATCTATTGAATCAGAAAAGATTATGATAGAACAGGCAAAAAAGCAAAATAGTGATTTTATAAAGCATCACGAAGATAATATAAAACATACTATTGATAATATTAATACAACAAAAGACAATATTAAAAAATATCAAAAAGGAATAGAAAAACTCAAGGAGCTAAAAGAGAAGTATGACGACCTAAGCATAGAATTAAATGAGGCAAAGAATGAGCTTACTGATATTAATATTGAATCTCAAGAACATTCAGAAGAAATGTTAGAAAAAATATCAAAGGTCTATGAGGAGAAAATTGATAATTTAGACCAATACTATAATTCTCTTGATGATAATATCTATGCTAAGATAAAGGAAGATGTTGCATTATTAGAGAAACAGAATAAGAACTCATTTGATGAAATGAACTTACTAAATGCTAAAATATCAAATATAGATGCAGCCATTAAGGGAAGTATAAAGTGCAAATCTTGCAATGAAATAAATTACATCATAGATATAGACGAAAAAGAGATAGATAACCTAGAAACATACAAAGATAGATTACAAAGTTTGAGGGAAAATATAGAACAAAATAACTCAAAAATATCCAAATTAACAGCTGAGTTAAAGGAAAGGAAGGAAAAAGATAAGATAAAATACCAAAAAGAGAGGGTAGATATTTTAGAGAAACGACAGAGACAAGAGGCTAATATCAAGGAAGAACATTATAATTTCAAGAAGGATGAAAAAGAAGCCTTATATTCCAAAATATCTGAATTAGAGAATACTATTGAAACATATAAGGAAAAATTATTAAAATCAAAACATATCAAATCTACATTACAAGAGAATGAGGAGAGTTTAGTATATTACGAGGAAAAACTAAAACAGTTAAATTCTGTTACATTGATAGAAATAAATGAAGACTCTTTAAATAGAAAGATTGAGCAAAGGGACATCATCAAAAATGATATGCTTATAGAGAATAAATTGATGCAAGATTTGAATTATTTATTGAATATGTTATCAGATAAAGGAGAAAATAACCTAAAGGGCCAGGTTATAGCGCGCACAGTGCCATTTCTTAATAAAGGAATAAATTATTTTCTTGAAAGGTTTTCACTGAACGAGTTTAATTTTGTTATAGATGAAAATTTTAAGGAAAAAATAATATCAAGAGAAAATCATTCAGAGTATAACTCACTAAGTAACGGCCAAAAGATGAGAATATCTTTTAGTATTTTATTTAGTTTTTTAAGACTTATAGAAGAAAAAAATGGTATAACTACAAACCTTTTATTCTTAGACGAAATTCTCGATGGTTCATTAGATAGTTCAGGAAGAGAAGAACTACTATATATATTAAAAAATGAATTTTCTGATAAGAAAAATATTATTATAATTTCTCACAATGAGGAAATAAAAGGAAAGGATGAAGTCTTTGATAGAGCAATAAGTGTTCAGAGAGATAAATTTAGTAAAATTTTAGTCGAGGATATTAAGTAGTGATATACTATAATTATACATCAAAAGGATTTAAATGGAAAAAGTTCAATTAAAAAATGAAGCAGAGGAACTCATAGAAAAAATCTATGAGTTTAAAAAGGAAAAATGTCATGGCTTATCTTTACTTGAAACTATTATTGAATATGCTTATATTAAAGACATCTCCTTACAGGAAATAGGAAATATCTTATCTGAACATGAAATATTTATCAATATTTTTAGGAAGCAATTACAAGAGGATAAATATTTTCGAATAACAGATGATGAGCGAGAATTACAAGATATGCAAATAGATGAAAATGAATGGTAGGGAGAATACATGCTAAGTTACAATGAACAATATAATATAATGGCAGGTGTTTATTTCGCTTTTAACTCGAAATCAAAAAAAGCGAAAAGAACATTATCTGTTAGTCACGGTAAACAGAAAAGAGATAAAATGAAAGCTGTTTTCCCTTATAAGCAATATGAAGAGTGGTCAAAAGAAAATTTTGTTATTGCCTCTTTATATATTAATTTTGTTAAGAAACCATCATCATTAATATCAGCTTTTTCAGAACTTAAGGATTTAGATGAAAAAGAAGTAATGACTTTTAAAAATGAAATCATTCATTATAGAAAATTCTTAAAAGAAGACATCGAGAAAATAAAAATGATGGAACCTTCCCCTTCATATGAGTTCATGGCGGATTTGTATAGAAAAAATGAGATAAAATGGTACACATTTTACTTTTTTGTGATTGTTAAAAATATTAACATTGACAAAATCATGAAAAGCCGGATAGATGGTTTTTTGTTTAAAAGTATTAAGTCTTTGTTATTATATGTTACATTTTCACAAAAATCAATGATGGAAATACAAGAACTAATGAAAGATACAATTGAGATATAGGCTAATAAGTAAAGTATTTAATAAGGTATTAAGTAAAAAAATAATATAATAAACATATATAAAAATAAGGAATATTTATGAAAAAAGTAGATAATAAGCAGTTTATTTGGGCAGAAAAATATCGTCCACAAACGGTAGAAGATGTAATCTTGCCAGGAGAAACAAAAAAGCAATTTTTAGGTTTTATTGAAGAAGGAAGGTTTCCCCATATCCTTTTATCATCAGTAAATCCTGGATTAGGCAAAACATCAATCACAAATGCTATTATAAAAGATTTGGATGCAGATGTTATGTGGATTAATGGTTCAGGTAATGCCGGTATTGATGCATTTAGAGGAAGAGTTAAGGATTTTATTTCTTCTGTTAGTATCGATGATTCTCCAAAAATTGTGGTAATCGATGAAGCAGATGGTATTTCCGGTGATGGTCAGAAAAACCTTAGAGGGCTTATTGAGGAATTCAGTCAACATAGTACATTTATTATGACATGTAATTATAAAGAAAAAATTATGGAACCATTAAGAAATAGATTTATTCATTTTGACTTTGATGCACTATATAATAAGAATAAAAAAGAAATTGGTTTACAAATTTTTAATAGACTTCAATTTATCTTGACAAATGAAGAAGTTCACTTTGAACCAAAAGATTTAACTCCTATCGTGCAAAATATGTATCCATCAGTTAGAAAAATGGTATTGGCTTTACAGCAATCTGTACAAGATGGAAAATTAGAAGTAGATGAGAATAGTATTAATGCGGCAACAAGATATACAGAGTTACTTAATCTTATCAAAAACAAAAATTTTGGGGAAGTTAGAAAAAAATTACAGAATATCGATGACCCTGCTTCTTTTTATACATATGTCTTTAAACATATAGATGAATGGTTTAAGGAAGATTCGCACCCAGCAGTGATTATTATTACAGCAAAATACCAGGATATGGATAGTAGAGCTAGAGATAAAGTTATTAATTCAGCTGCTTATTGTGTTGAATTAATGATGACCCCAAATATAGAATTTATTTAAAATAATTCCCCTCTCTCATTTTTTTTATAAATATAATAAATTAAAGCGAGGAGATAATTATGGCAACACAAAAACAGGAAATTCAGGAATTAAAAGAAGAATTAGTGAACTTAAAAACAGAGGACTTAAGATCAGTTAAAGATTTTTGGGCAAAGCACAATTTTGGTACAAGATTATCTCTTGTAACATTTATGGTATCATTTTTAGCAATCATAATTGCTGGATTTTTCGGTGTTACCACACCTGATGTAATCGTAAACTTAGTAGGAAATAGTGCACTTATAGCATTTATGACTGTAACACTAGGTGTAAATGGAATCGAAGCCCTATTAAATGGCGTGGCAAAAATTAAACTAATAGGAAAATAAAATGAAAACATTTAGAGAAATGATAATGCAGGAAAGTAAAGATAATTTTTGGCATTTAACTTATAGGGGCAAATCTGAAGGATATGTTGTTATTAAAGCGAAAACAAAAGAAGATGCAGAAAAATATTTTGAAGAAGAAAAACATGAACTTTTTAAAAATGCCTCAGGGATATATGTAGATAGTATAGAAAAAGCTGAAAAAGATGAAGAACAATATGTAATTAATGAGGGGATTGTATAATGACTTGGTTACTAAACATATTTGGTAATATTAAGAATGTTGCAATGCTAGTCTTGGGATTATTTGGTTTTGGGTATATTGCTGTTCAAAAATATAAATCAGCTAAAGCAGAAAGTAAATTAAAAAATATTGAAAATAAAATAGCAAAAACTAATGTTGTAGTAGCAAAAGCAAAAGCAAAAGCTAAGGCAAAAGCTAAAGAAGCAGAAACAACAACAGAAATTGAGGTACTTAGAGAACTTAATAAAGAAAAAGAAGTAATTCAAAAAGAAATGGAAGTTATTGAAAAGAATATCGAGACTCATATTAAAGAGAAAAAAGAAAAGAAGGTTCAAGGTAGAACTAGACACAATAAAGTTTCTATAGAAGCATAAATAGGATATATGAAATCATTTAAATATTTTGTAAAAGAAATGGCTTTTATAAGTGGTCCTCATAATTAGAATGAACACTTTAAAATCTTATAATAGGTTATATAAAAACTAAAAAAGATATTGAAGTGTTCATAAAAACTTTTATAAAAATGATTTGATCAATGAAATTGACTTATTATATATTATACTATATACTAATAGCAAAATGCAGATAATTATAGGTAAGATGAATAATTTATCTATAAATCATTTAATATCTTCATCAAAAATTAAAATATTAGATGATATAGATAAGAAAACATATAATTATTATATATGCCCTATTTTGTTCTTGTCAGTTCTGGGATAGGGTATATATAATAATTATAAATAATTAAAGATAAGCAAGAACTGACAACACCTACTTATCTGAATCTAAAATTCGGAGAAATCAAATGAAAGACAAAATTCTACAAGAGTTCTTGAACTCTAATTTAATAATAAAATCTAAAGAAAAATTAATTGAATACATAGATTTTTGTATAGATAATGACCAAGGCAAAAAAATTAAAAGTAGAACTGAGCATCACCATATATTATTAAAAAATGATTCTTGCTTTCCTGAGTATATTAATTTAAACAAACACAAGTGGAACGGCACTCACTTGCTTTATGAAGATCATTACATGGCTCATAAAATATTAGCACAAGCAATAGATGATATTAATGTTTTATATTCTTGGCATATAATGTCTGGTAGAGAGAACAATATTGATTCAAGTGAGTATAGAATATTAAAAGAAAAACTAATAAAAAATAATTCTAAATTACAGAAAATTAGAATGGAAAGTGAAGGTATTTTAAGGGGTGCTAAATGTTCCAAAACTAAACAATCAAAAGAATGGAAAGACACTCAAGGAAAGATATGCAAAGAGTTGCATAATAAAACGGTGATGTCAAAGATAATAAGCAATGGTGTAGAAACCACAAGGGCTAAAGAAATTAGCAGAAAAGCGGCTAATACAATGAAAAAAGTTGTTATTGTAGATGGAAAAGAAACATGTATATACAAAGAAGCAAGGAAAAAAGCCGCAGAAGCTAATAAGAAATTTTATATAGTTAAAAATATAAATGGGTCTGTGTTATTTGATAAAGTGAGCACAACTGAGTTAAATAAAATATCCACAGTGCTCATAAATTCCAGTGAGGAGAATTATTTTGGCAAGCACAAACAAACAAAAACCAAATTATTAGGCACTCACAGAGAATATTTGATTGGTGCTTATGCTGAAAAATTATAAATACTATAAAGGAGATTAATTATGAGAAAATTAAGTACAGTTATAGTATTATTAATTATGTTATTAGGTATCAGTGGTTGTGCGGGTAAGAGAATTGTGCTTGTTCCTCAGAGTGAATATTACCCTACTTTTAATACATCGGATTTCAATGTATCCAAACCTTATAAAATAGATTTTTGGATAGAAGAAGAAACTATTGATAATAAGACAAACACATTGATGGTTGCGGAAAAAAATAATATGATGGGATTTATTAGAAATACAAAAGAATTAAGAAGTAATTATAATATTCTTTTAAGAAAGATAAATGAATTCAATCAAAAAATCAAAGAATTGAACAAAATACAAAATGAGAAAAAACCAATAGAGGTAGAATCAGTAGATTCTACTTGGTATAAATAATAGTACAAATAATACAACAAGGAGAAATAAAATGAGAACATTTAAAGAATTTGTAAATGAGAAGAAATATAAATTGATAGATTGGTCTGGAAATTCTGTATCATATATTGATTATCACGGTAATGAATTAGAGGTTAAGGAAATTCTAAAAGATAGTATTATAGTAATGATGCCAAATGGTGAAGAAGAAGAAATATTATTTGATGAAGCTAAAGAACAGGATAAAACTTTAAAAGAAATTAAATAAAGTTGTTATATAATTATACCATAAAGGATATGAATGCACTCAAAACCTCAAAAACCACAAACAGTGGTAAATGTAACTAAAGATAGTTACACTACGGACCATCAGGTGCTTTTTAGTGCCTATGCGTTAAATAAGTTTAATCTTACTTTTGAAGATTTAAAAATTAAGTACAAAGATTTAGAAAAAGTTATTCCAAAAATTATGGAAGTTGATAAAAATTTAATAAGACTCGATTTCCCAATAAATATTTTCTATGATTTTGTTATTTTAGAATCTGATGATTATTTAATCACATTTGATTCTTGTGAGAATAAGAAGAAAATAAGTATTTGTTTTTATTTTAACTCTTATAAAGAATCCAAAGAAATTTTTGACATTATTCAATCTTTTCAGGATAAAGATGATGAAGTTTTTGTTAGTGTTGCGTCATATTATTATGACGGACAGAAACAACTTAAAGCTACAGAAAATATTAAAGTTAAAGATGACTTTAATTATAACTCATTAGCATATTATCCATTCTTAGATACCGAAGAAATGTTTAAACAATATATGATGTCAGATAGCAATATTTTGTTACTTTGTGGGACCCCGGGAACTGGCAAAACAAAACTTGGTGATGCCTTTATGAAATATCTTCTTGATGAAACTGATGTTGAATTAGTGACAAAAAAGCAAACTATTGATTATTATGAAGATGGAAAAGGAACATCGGTCGACATTGATACCAAAGAATCTGAAGGTGTTAAAGTGGCTTATGTTAAGAATGAAGATATTTTGGCAGATGATTTATTTTGGAACTCTTTGAGAGAGGAAGAATTTCATTTAGTTTTCTTAGATGATTTAGATTATTCTTTGCTTCCTAGGACACAAAATGTAAGTACATCAGAGGATATTCAGAAAAATAAGTTTATCAGCAATCTGTTAAGTTTTACAGATGGTATTTTTGAAAGTGGAAATAAAACTAAGTTTATTATCACTACGAATAGACCTGTATCTGATATTGACACAGCTGTGCTCAGAAAAGGTAGAACATTTGATATTCTTGAACTTAGAGAATTAAAACATGAAGAAGCTACAGAAATCTGGATTAGTGAAGGATTAGAACTAGAACAATTTAATAAACAATTCAAAGGTGATAAGATATTACAAGCAGATTTAGGTTCAGCAATTAGTATGGCAATAAAAGCCAGAGATAAGCATATAGATTTGAAATCTTATGTAAAAGAAGATGGAATTAGTATTTACAATACAATTAAAACTCCTCATAAAATTGGTTTATGAGGACTATTAAGTAAAAGTTAGGTATAATTATACTATAAAACATAGGCATTTAGATTATTATAGATTATTAGGGAGTACAAAGGAAACCTATCATTTAGTCTATTGTAAGTCCTAAAAAATTAAAAAGTCGTTAAAAACGCAGAAAAGGATTAAAATATGAATAAAGCAGAATTAGTAGAAGCAGTAGCTACAAAACTAGAGGTTTCTAAAGCAGAAGCAGGCAGAATTATTGAAGATGTAGTTGGTACAATTATTGAAGGTGCAGTTGCTGGTGAATGTGTAGTTCCTGGTTTAGGTAAGCTAGTAACAGTGGATACAGCAGCCAGAAGTGGCGTTAGTAAATTGGGTGGTGAAAGTAAGGCTTGGTCAAAACCAGCTGGCAAAACAATTAAATTAAGATTAAGTAAATCTGGTAAAGAATTAGTTTAGTAGAGAAAATAACACGGAAAACCGTGTTATTTTATGAGATTTTGTTCAATATTTTATAAAATAACATTAAATAATTTTTTTTATTCCCTTATATTTCTCCACTATTTCAATAGCTCTATCATATCCCATTATTTCTATGTACTCTCTTGCAATACT
>Ga0256837_1001860_pt1 | contig 13863 bp, 13 predicted proteins | sample 4562384metaG_FD_185976 | JGI IMG/M metagenome (GOLD analysis project Ga0256837, IMG submission 185976) | Hydrothermal vent microbial communities from Guaymas Basin, Mexico - 4561-384 | ecosystem: Environmental > Aquatic > Marine > Hydrothermal vents | place: Mexico: Guaymas Basin | collected... | reverse complement strand
AGAGAAACTAAAACCAAAGTATATGAAAATTATTGCTGATTTTAATCCAAGAGGAAATGTACATACGGTTATTGAGATAGACAGTACAAAAATAACACACTAGCAGGTTTTTATGTTTGGAAAGATTTTAGGTAAAAAAGAGGCTAAAAAAGATAATTCAGCTTTAGAAGAAAAAATTTCTAAAATGAATTTAACCGATATGAGAGCTTATGTTAAGGGAAATATTAAAGATTTTGAAGTAAGTTCTGACGGTTTGCATGCAGTGATGAAAAAACTTATAACTCAGGATGAAAATCAAAACTATTATATCCACAGCGATGATATGGATTCCAAAAAGAAAAAAGCCTTTGATTTGATTTTGGCTATATTACAAAGTAAAAAACTTTCACTAAAAGTAATGGAAGATATTGAGATTTTTCGAACTATTTACAAAGATATTATACATCAGTATGATACTGATTATAAACAGATATATGCACTTCGTTTGGAAGAAGCAACAAAAATGGCTGTAGAAAATCTTCATAAACTAACAGAAGTGAAAAAAAAGATGGAGCTACTTGGACAATAAAGTGTTTTGTACCCATTGTAATGCTTTTTCTTTTGTAGAAAATATCTCTTTCATTTGTGCATCATAAGTGTTGTCTAAAATCTTAGAAAACTCTTTTGAAGGTTGCAATCCCAGTTTTATAAGATCTTTTCCCTCAACCAAAGGGGGAAGCTTTTTATTTAATACTCCCAAACTTTTTGCTTTTTGTACCAATCGATTAATCTGTTGCTCTTTTTTATGGAGTGTCTTTGCACGTAAAAAAAGGCTGTAAAACTCTATGTTGGTTTGTGTTGAGAGTTTATAAATAGAATAGTTATCAATCTTTTCAAGGTCAAATGGTGTAAAGAGCAAATGGAGTACACCATCTACTATTTTTTTATTATTTGTAAATCTATCCATGAATGTTAACACTTGTTCATATGTGAAATAGAGAGACAAAAGCGCAAAAGAGAGGATAACAATCTCTGCTTTGTTCTTTAATTGGAACTGATATATATAATCAAGAGCTTGTAAAATATGAGCAAGTTGGTGCTTATCTAAAGTAGAGAGTTCTTGAAAATAATCAAATCCTCCCATTTTTTGAAGCAGGACAATTCCATACGATATTTTTTTACTTTTTAAAAAAAGTTTTTCAAACTCCATAAAGATTCTCTCTTTTGGAAGTTCGTTCAAAACATTGTTTTGAATCATATTTTGTGCCAGTTTTAAAAGGGAGCAATCAACACGCAACTCAAAGCGTGCTCCAAACTGCATAATGCGCAGTACTCTTAACGGATCTTCACTAAAACTATTTGTATTGACAGCTTTGAGTATTTTTTGTTCTAGATCAGCTTTTCCATCAAAAGGATCAAGCAGTTTTTTTTCTATAACATCAAATCCCATGGCATTTATAGTAAAATCCCTTCTACTTGCAGCTGTTGCAAAATCAAGTGAAGTATCTACAATGATATCAAAACCTTTATGCCCTTTGGCTGTTTTGTTCTCTTTTCTTGGCAGAGAAAAGTCAAGTTCTAGATCATAATAGTTAAGTTTACATACACCAAAACTTTTTCCAACATTATTGACCTTTCCAAATTCCTGTAGTATCTCTTGGACAATTTGTAGAGAATGTACACCATAAAGTTCAATATCAATATCTTTATTTGTCTTTTTTAAAAACCAGTCTCGAACATAACCGCCGACAATTATGGGTTTTATACCATTTTTATTTAGTTTATCAAATATTTTGTCTAGTTTATTTGGGTATTCAATCATAATGTTCTTTTAATAAATTTAAAAAACCATAAAGTGAGAAATATTATTTTTATGATTTTATTTGGTTTTTAAAATCTATTGTGTTTATAAATAGATTTAAACAGATGGATATAGAAAATATAAAACAAGTATATCATTAATTTTACACCTTTATAACATTTATTTGGGTATAATTGCGAAAAAATTTTCCAAATTTATGGAAAAAAAGCATATTTTAAGGATACACCCACAATGCAAAAGATTAGAAACATTGCAGTTATTGCACACGTTGACCACGGTAAAACTACACTGGTTGATGGACTACTAGAGCAGTCTGGTACATTTGGTTCACATGAACATCATGATGAAAGAGCTATGGATAGCAACGATTTAGAAAAAGAGCGTGGAATTACGATTTTATCTAAAAATACAGCTATTCGTTACAAAGATTACAAAATTAACATTATTGACACTCCGGGTCACGCCGATTTTGGTGGTGAGGTTGAGCGCGTACTTAAGATGGTAGATGGTGTTTTAGTACTAGTTGATGCATATGAAGGTGTTATGCCACAAACAAAATTTGTTGTTAAAAAGATGTTGGCACTTGGTAAAAAACCAATCGTAGTTATCAACAAAATCGACAAACCTTCAGCAGAGCCAGATCGTGTTGTTGATGAGATGTTCGACCTTTTTGCAGATATGGGTGCAACAGATGAGCAACAAGATTTCCCTATTATCTATGCAGCAGCACGTGACGGTATTGCAAAGTTAGATATGGATGAAGAGGGTGGAGATTTTCAATGTATCTTTGAAACTATCATCAATGAAGTTCCTGAACCAGAAGGTGATGCAGGAAATCCACTTCAAGCACAGGTTTTTACACTTGACTATGATAACTATGTAGGGAAAATCGGAATTAGCCGTATCTTTAACGGTACAGTTCGCAAAGGTGACAATGTTATGCTTGCAAAAAGCGACGGTGAAATGGTTAAGGGTAAGATCTCTAAACTTATTGGTTTCCATGGTCTTAATCGTATGGAGATTGATGAAGCTGAAGCTGGTGATATCGTAGCATTTGCCGGTATGGAGACTGTTGATGTAGGTGATACTATTGCTGATGCTGAGAACCCTGTTGCACTTGATCCTATGCACATTGAAGAGCCGACTCTTACTGTTGTTTTTGCTGTAAATGATTCTCCGCTTGCTGGTCAAGAGGGTAAACATGTAACTTCTAACAAACTCAAAGACAGACTTGAGTTTGAGATGAGAACAAACGTTGCAATGCGTCTTGAGACTGTTGGTGAGGGTAAATTCAAAGTAAGTGGTCGTGGTGAACTTCAAATTACTGTTCTTGCTGAGAATATGCGTCGTGAGGGTTATGAGTTTAGTATCTCTCGTCCTGAAGTTATCGTTAAAGAGATTGAAGGTGTTAAGTGTGAACCATTTGAGCATTTAGTAATTGATGTTCCTGAAGATCTAAGCGGTACTGTAATTGAGCGTCTTGGTAAGCGTAAAGCTGAGATGAAATCTATGCTTCCAATGGGTCAAGGTTTCCAACGAATTGAGTTTGAGATTCCTGCTCGTGCACTTATCGGATTTAGAGGACAGTTCTTGACAGATACAAAAGGTGAGGGAGTTATGAATCACTCTTTCTTAGAATTTCGTCCATTTAGTGGTTCTGTTGAATCTCGTCAGTATGGTGCTCTTGTATCTATGGAAAATGGTGAAGCACTTGCATACTCACTCTTTAACCTTCAAGACAGAGGGGTTTTATTCATTAAACCACAAACTAAGGTTTATGAGGGAATGATTATTGGTGAGCATTCAAAATCAAATGACTTAACTGTTAATCCTATTAAAGGAAAAGCACAGTCAAATGTTCGCTCTTCTGGAGCTGATGAGGCTATCAAACTTGTTCCACCACGTGATATGTCCCTAGAGCGTGCTTTAGAGTGGATCGAAGATGATGAACTTCTAGAGATCACTCCAGAGAACATCCGTATCCGTAAAAAATATCTTACAGAAACTGAGCGTCGTCGCCACTCTCGTAAAACTAAATAATATCTCCTTTTGGAGATATTATTTCAATTCTTATAACACAGCTACTTTCTTTTTACTTTTAAATGGGCTATCTTTTTTTGGAGCATATCCAAGAGTTCTTTAGAACTTTTAATATCGTTTGTGTATTCCAAAGCTGTCAGTAAAAAATCGTACTCTATTTTATCCTCTTGAGAATATAAAAACGGGTACTCCTCTGCCATGTTTTCAATGCGTTTTAGCGTTTTTTCTATATTTTTGTAGCTAGTATCAAAAAGTATAACAAAATGATCACCACTTATTCTAGCGATGATATCATTTTCTCTTAAAATATCTTTGAGATTGGAAGCGATATGTTTTAAGAGCATATCTCCTGCATGATGTCCGTACTCTTCATTGATTTGAGAGAAATCTTTTATATCGATAAGTGCCAGTGAAAAAGGTTTCTTTTGGTACATTTTTTTATCGATCTCTTTAAGAAGATAGTCACTGTTAATAAGATTGGTAAGGGTATCGAGTTCTGAAACATACTCCAGTTTTTTCTTTACTTGATGAAGATAGGTGATATCCTGACACACTATTAGGTTTTCATAAACAACATCATTATTGCTCAATGGGATGATATTTGCATGAAAAAAAACTGTTTTATCCATAGAGTTTTTAGCTGTTAAGATGATATTTTCTTTTTCATCAAAAGAGTCTCTTGTTTGAAAAAACGTTGAGAAGTGTGTTCCTAGGATTTTATCCTTTTCTACGTTGAAAAAGTGTAAGAGTGCATCACTTACATCAACGATACTCCCCTCTAAATCAACAACAAAATTGATAAGCTGTTTCTCGATAGAGTTATATTTATCATTATTCTTTGTTTCATATATCAAGGTTTTTTTGTTGATTGCTTTTATCATATTGATATAGTCAATAGATTTTTTTGATTTTTGTATGAAGAAGGCAATAAAAAGCTTTTCACCTTCTGGTGTTAAAAATGTTTCAATATCAAGATCATAATAGTTGTCATTTTTTATAACCATTGGTATGTGGACAGGTTGCGTGTTTTCTTCATATAAAGCATACATATTTTCTTCTAAACCAATAAAAAGCCATATGAGTTCCCTTATATCTTCACCATAACTAAGGTAGCGTTCATCATCTACCACATCGATTATCGATTTATCAAACTCTAAGAGCTTAAAATATTTGTCAAAAAGAACAAAAGATGTTTTGTTCTTTTCACATATAAGTTTATTGATTGTCTCTAGTATCATTTTTGTAACTCTGCAACAATTGTTTCATCTAGTGAAGTAAAAAGTTTTTCAACGGCATCACCACTTTTAGCAGATGTTTTTATTACATCTATGATAAGAGGAGAGAGTGCTTTAATAGATGCAATTTTTTCATCACTTATAACATCATTGATATCACACTTATTTAGAGATATGCATATGGGCGCATTGGGAACAATCTCATTACACATTTGAACATGTTTTTCAATAGCATCTATGGTCTTTGTTCTTGTCAAGTCAGCAACAATGATAAAACCTTTTGCACCTAGAAGATACTGTTTAAAAATAGGTTTAAACTCTGTATGTCCTTCGATATCCCACAACATTATGGTTGAGTGTTGTGTGAGTTTTTTCGAGATAGTAACTCCGATGGTGCTTAGGTATTCTTCGCTAAAACTATTGTTAACAAAGCGCTGTACCAAACTGGTTTTTCCAACACCAAAATTACCAATCATTACTACTTTATAAACTGCTTTCATATTGGTCCTTATCTATAAGTGATATTGTAGCACAACGTGCTTTATAGGGATATTTCTTAGCATCAATTCCTGGAGGGGGTGTATTTTTTATTGAAGTGATGATATCGTTTTTAACTTGAAGCTCTTTTTGTAAAAAATCTTTTATATTTTGCAACCTTTTTTTCGATAATTGTTCATTTTTTTTTGGAGAACCCAGAGTGTCACTGTAGAGAGTAATCTTTAGAGGGTAACTAGTATCTAAATGACTTAGACTTATTGCAAAATGTGTCAATTGTTTTTTAAGTTCTTGTGTCAGTTGTGTTTTGTTCTTTTTGAAATAGAGTGTTTCTGAGAGTTTAGGAGGTATCACTTTTATATTGTCTTTTATATTTTTTATCTCCTCTATTTTCTTTATCTTTTCTAAGATTTGCTCTTTTTGTGAAGGGTTGAAAACACTACCGTTAAGGGTGAGTGTATTGTAATCATATGTGTATGTGATGCCAACACCCTCTTGCGTGTTCAATCCATCCAAAAGGTAAGCAATGTTGGAACTTACCTGCATAGGGTCTTGGAGTGTTGGAACTACTTTAAGGTCATTGTGTATCTCTTTGATATCTTTGATATTTTGCAGCGATTGTTGTGCCAAATGTTTATGATATTCAAAAGGAACAACACCTTTGAGTGTAACAACACCATCATCTACCTCTGTTTGAATTTTATAAAGCATTAGTGAAGGTATAGAATCTAAACGTGTTTCTATCTTTTGTTGAAGTTGCGTGTTGGTATAGCTTTTATAGTAGGAGTAACTACCATATGCCACTAATAATAAAGGGATGATATAAAGAAGAGGATGAATTTTTTTCTTCTCTTGCGTGTTGCGTGTTGTGGCAGTATCATCATCTGCATATTGTAAAAGAGGTAAGAGGTCTGCTTTGAGTGCCTCTTCATCCAATGTACTTGTATCCCCTTGAAACTCCTGAATCATATTGCCATGGTGCAAAACAATATTTTGCATGGTTGTTCGGATAACATCATAGGTCGATTTATATGCAGCTCCCTCTATAATAACAGCCAAATAGCTGTGACCACTTGCTTCTATGATGATTTTATTACCACCATAATCAATCTCACCAAGCTCCTGATTGGAGCCGTTTTGCTCTACCCAGTCATTGACAAAACTGCGAATTGCTGTCATCATTGAGGCAAGCATCTCTGGTTCGTTGAGTGTATGGTTTTTATTTTCCAAATGTGTAAGAACTATACCTGTTTCTTTGTGAATAAGTAAAACAGCTTTGACTTTGGAGTTTGTTATTTCACTTAGAAGCAGTTCGGTTTCACTCACACCTTTTATTTTGGCTTTGAGTTTTCTTTTGAGTGTTTCTACAGAAAGTCCATTTTGGATTTGAGTATTGATTTTATTGAGTATATCTTCAAGGGATTGTGTAACGTATTTGCTGATCATATTACCCATAACAGGGTAGAGTGCATCGACAACATCATCTTTTTGGGATTTTATCTGCTCGCGGATGGCACTACCGATAAGCGGTGCCATTTGAGACGCTATTTTATCTTTGGATGTCTCATAGTTCTTATCTATAAGACGATTAACTAGAGGTGAGAGAGCATCTTCTAAAATTTTCTCTTCATCTGCAGTTTTTGTATTTTTATCCATTATTAAAACTATTTTGATTCTGCTTGTTGAGCCATTGCTAATTGTTGATTTATTTTTGTACCTTTCATCTGCATTGCTGCATCCATAAAAATCTCAGCTGCATCATCACGAGAAAGTTTTATCTCTGAGAGTTCGGATAGTTTTTCATCAAGTACAGCAATCATCTCATCTCTTAACGTATCCATTTGTGAACGAAGAGCGTTATTATTTTCAACCTGCTGTTTGTAAAGTTGTTCATTTTTTGCATTGAGTTCCTCTTCAAGAATATCTAAAGAGTTTTGAATCCTTTTTTCCTGCTTGAGAGCGCTGTCTCTTACATCTGCAAATTCATCTTGTTGTTGTGTTGTTAGATTTTTGATTTTTCTTGAAATACCTTCGAGTTCACTCTCTATGCGTGTATTGAAATCGCTTTGTGTTTGTTCGATTTTTTTGCGCATCTCTGTTTTCATCGATTCTATTGATGATTCGAGTTTTTTAAACTTCTCTTTAAGCTCACGAGATTCTGAACCAAAGAGAATTTCTCTAATTTGATCAACGTTGCCTAGTTGTGAAATCTCTTCACTTGGTGTATTTTCTTTTTTCATATGGAGACCTTTTTTAATGTGTTGGAAAAAATATTACTTCATTGTATAAGATATAGCTTTACATTGTAATAAATTTATCTCTAAAATTTGTTATAATAATAAAAATAATGACTATATGGGAAGAATTTGAGCATAATAAGTAACGAAGAAGAGAAACTTGCATCAATGAAAGAGATGATGGATAATATTGCCCATCAATGGAGACAGCCACTCTCTCAAATAAATTCCATCGTAAGTGTACTGGATAACAGACTTTATGAATTGAATATTGATGATGAGATTATCAATGAAAAGCTTTTAGAGATAGAAAAACTAACTAAATATATGTCAGATACTATAGATGATTTTAAAGGGTATTTTGATGAAGATGACACTAAAAAAGAGTTTGTTATCAATGATGTTATAGAAGATGTTGTTAGTGTTATAGGCTCAAGTTTGAAAAAAGATGCTATTGAGTTGCGTGTTAGTACAGATGGATGTTATACACTTTATGGTTATCCAAATGAATTAAAACAGATTATTATTGTTCTAGTCAATAATGCCAAAGATGTTTTACTCAAAAGAAATGTCCATCAGGCAAAGATAGAGATCTCTTTAAAAGAAGATCTAGAGTCTTATGTTATTGAGGTTTGTGACAATGGTGGCGGTATGACAAGAACAGTAATGCAAAAGATCTTTGAACCCTATTTTACCACGAAGCATAAATCTCAAGGTACAGGGCTTGGTCTTTATATGTCAAGAAAAATTATTCAAGAGCGTTTTTGTGGAAGTTTAAGTGTTCGAAATATTTATAATGGAGTTTTATTTTCTATAACACTTCCAAAAGGGGGAATCAATGGATAAATATGATTATAGTATCCTCTTTGTTGAAGACGAAGAAGAAGTTCGTAAAAACTATGTTGCTTATCTGAAAAGGTTTTTTACTACAGTTTATGAAGTGGGGGATGCAAAGGAGGCTTATAAGGTTTACAAGGAGAAGCATCCATCGATTTTGATTATAGATGTTAATTTACCAGGAGAGAGTGGTATAGATTTTTTAAAAAGGGTACGTGAATATGATCATAGTGTCCGTGCCATCATGCTTACTGCAATGTCTGATGTACAAACGCTCTTAAGTGTAACAGATTTAAAATTAACAAAATATCTTATCAAGCCAATCTCAAGAGATGAACTTCAAGAAGCACTTGAAATTGCTATTGATGAATTACAAAACTATACTATTATCTCTAATGATATAGTGGTTATGAAAGATTCTTATCATTGGGACAGAAAAACAAAAAAACTCTACCATAACAAAGTGGAGCAGAGTTTGACAAAAAAAGAGATAGTATTGTTAAATCTGTTGTTCTCAAATACAAACCAAACTTTTGCAACGGAAGATATCATCTTTGAACTTTGGTATGATGTTGATATGTCAAAGCTCAGCTCTTTAAAAACCATTATTAAAAAACTGAGAAAAAAATTACCGCAAGATACCATCAAAAATGTTTTTGGTGTCGGATATAAAATAGAACTTAACTAAGAAAATAGTGTACAACACGCTTTTCAAGCCAATACTCTGGTTTGAAAAGTGAACCACTGATAAACCCTACATGTCCACCATAATGTAAAACCTCAAGCTCGATATATGAAGAAATATCATCTCTTGATGGTATCACTTCAGGTGTCATAAATGGATCATCTTGTGCATGAATAAGCAGTGTTGGTGTGACAATTTGTTTTAAATACCCAAAAGAGCTCGATTTTTGATAATACTCCTGTGCCGAAGCAAATCCGTGAATCGGTGCTGTATAGCTGTTGTCAAACTCCCAAAATGTTTTGAGTTTGGATATTTCATCTTTTTTTAATTTTAGTAATGATTCCATATCAAATGTTTCATATTTTTTTAAAAGAGAGCTTTTGAGCTCTTTGAGTAAAATATGTTGATAAAACTTAGAAAAACCTTTTTGCATCTGATTGGCACACAGATCAAGCTTCATAGGAGCTGATACTGCAACAGCTTTTGTAAAAGGGGATTTGTTTTGATACTCAGCCAACAGTTTTAGGAGCATATTAGCGCCAAGGGAGTAGCCTATGGCATAAAGTTTTGGAGGTTGAAACCTTTGTTCTATATGTTGTATAAACTCTTTGGCATCTTGTGTATCTCCGCTGTGATATGATCGTGGCAGATTATTTTCTTGTGTGGCACATCCCCGAAAGTGCATCACAACAGAGTTAAACCCCAAAGTGTGCAAAGTTTGCATCATCCCTTGAATATAGGGTGATTTATATGAGCCTGCTAGACCATGAAACAAAATAACAAAAGGGGCATTTTTTTTCTTACTTAGGAGATAATAGGGCTCTAAAAAATCACCATCACGAAGTTCAAAACGCTCTTTTTTAAAATCTATCTTTGAAAATTTTCTAAAAAGAGAACTGTACATCGTTTGGATATGTTTGTTTCTTAATCCAAAAGATGGTGCAAAAGATATGGAATCAGTTTTTTTTCTCATGCAATATTTTATCTTAAAGTATGAAAAATTATATTAAAGCAAGAAGTTTATTGTTTAGGTGTAGCAAAGCATACTTAAAAAAATCTTTAAAAGCTTGATTTCATTTTACATTGATATAATGCTACTATTAGAAACAGGAGAGGAATTTTAATGAAAAGAAAGCAAATTTATAATCCAGATTCTCATGAAAATGTGAATGATAGAAAAGTATTTGGTGGTGATCCAACAGGTATTTTTGAACTCAATAATATAAAATATCAATGGGCGTATAATCTTTGGGAAATGATGCTAAACAACACATGGTTTCCAAAAGAGGTTGATATGACACGTGATGTGAATGATTATAAAAATCTTACAGAAGCGGAAAAAACAGCTTATGATAAAGCACTTTCTCAACTTATCTTTATGGATTCGCTTCAAACAAACAACCTTATAGATAATGTAAACCCTTATGTGACATCACCAGAGATTAACCTTATTTTAGTACGTCAAAGTTTTGAAGAGGCTCTCCACTCTCAAAGTTACGCTGTTATGGTTGACTCTATCTCTACAAACTCAGATGAGATCTATGATTTGTGGCGTCAGGATATGATGCTTAAACATAAAAATGATGCTATTGCGGCAGTTTATCAGGAACTTGCAAAAAATCCGACAGAGGAGAACTTTGTCAAAGCATGTTTTGCCAACCAAATTTTAGAGGGTATCTACTTTTACAGCGGATTTACTTATATTTATACATTGGCACGTGCAGGAAAGATGCTTGGATCTGCTCAGATGATTCGTTTTATTCAGCGTGATGAGGTTACACACCTGGTTCTTTTTCAAAACCTTATCAATACACTCAGAAAAGAGCGTCCTGATCTTTTTACACAACAGCTTAAAGATGATGTAATCGATATGTTTAAAAAAGCGGTTGAGCTTGAGAGTGAATGGGGTAAATACATTACTCAAGGTCAGATTCTGGGTCTTACTGATGATATCGTTGTGCAATATATCCAATATCTAGCAGATGACAGACTTACATCAGTTGGATTTGAGAAACTCTACAATGTTTCCAACCCTATCAAATGGGTTGATGATTTTGCAAAATTTAACGACCAAAAAACAAATTTCTTCGAGGGAACAGTAACAAACTACTCAAAAGGTTCTCTCTCTTTTGATGATGATTTCTAAAACAAAGAGTGAGTACACATTATGCTCACTCCTTTTTGAGACAACTTCCGATTATGAAACCAATCTTCAAACACTTTTATCGCTTATAACCAACACGCAGGAAAAAACTCTTGTGGTTGCTCCTGAAGTGTGCTTGACTTCATATGATTATGAAAATATGGAAGCTATGCTTGATTTTGCTCCACACGCAATAAAGGAGATTAAAAAAGTCTCTTTTGGTAAGATCATTATTTTGACAATGTTAGAGCGTCGTGATGGTGTAGTATATAATTTTGCCAAAGTGTTTCATAACGGTGAAGTGGTGTATGAGCGAGCCAAAGCAAAGCTGTTTCGTTTTGGTGATGAGCATAAGTATATGAAAGAGGGAAGTGTTGAAGATTTTAAGATTGTTGAGGTTGATGGGATAAAACTTGCAGTCTTTATCTGTTTTGAGCTTCGTTTTAAAGAGCTTTGGTGTAAAAGTGAGGGTGCGGATGTGATAGCAGTGCCTTCATGGTGGGGTGTTTTACGCAGAGAGCATTTTAAAATTTTTACACAAGCTCTTGCACTTACAAACCAGTGCTATGTGGTGGCAAGTGATTCAAAAAATGAAGAATGTACCAAAATGAGTGGTATTATTACTCCTCAAGGTGAGGCTAAGCGTAATGAGAATAAGGCTTGCTTAAGCGTAGCATACAGCACAAAAGAGATACGTCTTATGAGACGATATATGGATATAGGAATAGAGTAAATTGGACAGAATAACAGCAACAAAAACAGCTAAGTTAGCGCAGGAGTGTGACAAACGTTTTGGAGGACTCTCACCAGAAGTAAAAGAGGCTATAGCAAAAACAAACAGAGAAGCGTTTGTGCCGAGTGGATTTCGTCACAGTGCATATAAAATAGATGCTTTGCCAATTGGAGCATCGCAATATATCAGCTCACCATTGACAGTAGCGAAGATGACAGAGTATCTTATCCCTCGTGGGGCTGACAGAGTGTTAGAGATAGGGTGTGGCAGCGGGTATCAGGCTGCTGTGCTTTCTCATCTGTTTCGTGGAGTTTTTACTATTGAGCGTATAGAGAAGTTAATTTTAGAAGCAAAAAAACGGTTTCGAGAACTCAACTTAAATAATATACACGCAAGGACGGATGACGGACAAAACGGCTGGAGTCAATATGCTCCCTATGATAGAATCCTGTTTTCCGCAACAGCAAAACAAATCCCACAAAAACTCTTTGACCAGCTCGCAGATGATGGGATATTGGTTGCACCCATTGAGAAAAACGGCAAACAGGTTATTACACGTTTTATGAAGCGTGGCGGACGTATCGTGGAAGAGGAGCTTGAGGATTGTGATTTTGTTCCTGTTCTTGATGGGGTACAGAAGTGTTAAAACTTTTTTTGCTTTTTGTAAGTGTTGTTGCTCTTTATGCACAAGAGAGCTATGATGATATCTATGCTAAGTATAAACAGGGTCAATATCAAGAAGCACTCAAAGGCTTTAAGGAGCTTGTGAAGCAAAACAATGATTATGATGCAGCCTATATTCTTGGATATATGTATGAGCATGGTGAGGGATGCAATGCAGATAAACAAAAAGCTGCGCAATATTACAAACTCTCTTCACATGGTTACTATTTTCAAAGAAAAGAGGATCCATCACGTGATGCAAAGAAAGAACAAAAACAACTTTTAGCTATTATAACAGATATTAATGACACGCAAACAAGTTACACTATAAAACAGTATGCACAATCTCTGTATAATATCAAAGCATACAAAGCAAACTATCTTTTACCAGTTAGTTATCGTTACGGAGGTAACTATTCTCCTGTTGGTACACATGAACTCGAATCAATAGAGATGGAATTTCAGTTTAGTATCCGTTACGACTTTGGTACAAATCTTTTTGGTTTACATGAGATATACTCTTTTGGATATACCCAAAAATCTTTTTGGCAAGCCTATGGAGAGAGTGCTTATTTTAGAGAAAGTAATTATAATCCAGAATTTTTTACTACCATCCCCTTTGGAGACAAACATATCAAAGCATTTCGTCTTGCTTTGGCACACCAGTCAAACGGTCGTGGTGGTGCACCAGAGAGGTCATGGAACTATATAACTGGGAGTGTGTTTTTCCAAACTGGACTTCTTTTTACAGAGTTTAGACTCTGGCATCGTTTTAGTGATACGATAGATTACAATCCGACACTTATCGATTATATGGGGCATGGGCATATAGAGTTTATATTTCCGTATAAAAAACATTTGGCAAAACTTTTACTTCGTAGTAATTTTGATGGAGCCAATGCTGTAGAGTTTGCTTATTCCTATCCACTCTCCAAAGATCTCTTTTTCTATTTAAAAACGTTTAACGGTTATGGAGAATCTTTAATCGATTTTG
>Ga0256837_1001859_pt1 | contig 13869 bp, 11 predicted proteins | sample 4562384metaG_FD_185976 | JGI IMG/M metagenome (GOLD analysis project Ga0256837, IMG submission 185976) | Hydrothermal vent microbial communities from Guaymas Basin, Mexico - 4561-384 | ecosystem: Environmental > Aquatic > Marine > Hydrothermal vents | place: Mexico: Guaymas Basin | collected... | reverse complement strand
ATACAGAATCTTAACTCTTATAAAGAATTTGCTTTATCATTTGGAGATGATAAACAAATCCTTATAAATATACTTCAAGATAGGATTCATATAGATGATAAAGATCTATTAGCATTACATATTATGGATATATTTAATACCTTTAAAGATATTACAGATGAATTTCAAATAGGTTCTACCATAAATAGAACAAAATGGGGATTTTTTAGTGTCAAAGAGTATCTAAACTTTTACAAAACTGTACAAGATATAAGAGATATTAACTACCCTACAATAAAACTAATAGGTCCATCAGTTATAGACTTTGAATACCACTATACTATACGAGCATTATTCAATAGATTTGATATAACATATGATAGATTATCTACTTTACTTTATGTAGATAGAAGAGGAAAACCTCAGAATACTCAGATGGGTATATTTGATACTAAAAACAAAATTGATATGCTTTACTCTTTAGTTAGATTATCTCCAAAAATGAAAACTGATGATATATATATCACTGAGATAAATTGGCCATTATCAGGTACTGCACCCTATGCTCCTACAAGTGAAAAAGAGTGTGTAAGTGAAGATATATATGCTAAGTATATGGTTGATTATTTTGATATAGCCAAAGACTCTAAAAAGATCTCAAAAGTATTTTGGCATCAACTTATTGCTCCAGGATATGGTCTAATAGATAATAGAGATGGAACGATTAGAAAAACTAAAGCATTTTATGATTTTAAAGATATGATAGCTAATCAGTAGGGCTTAAAGATAGATATGTTATAGTTTGGAAATTATAGTTTCCAATACTATTAATAAGGATTTACTTTGAGATACCAACTTGACTGTGAAGATACATTTAGCAAGACCTATCTATTTTGGCTAAGTAGATTTATAAGAAATAAGATAACAAGTTTATCAAATAGAAAAGTTACCAACCAAGATAGACTAGCACAGATCATCCAAGAGCTTATAATTGGTTTTAATAGTATCAAAAAGCTTAAAGGCTTGATGAAAGAGGTACGAAATATTGGAATAACTAGTATTCATGTTTATTATCTACCTTTAGAAAAACTTTATAACTACTTAATGAAGTTTGGTGCTAACTCTATGAAAGAGATAGATGAAGATATACTTAGTGACTTTTTAGCTTCTCAAACAGCAACTTTATCAGATGCTACTAAAAAAAACCATCGTATAGCACTATTGGGATTTTTTAGTTATATTGATAAACAAAATGAAGAGTTAAATGGAAATGCATATAGATATGGAATTGAGCTTAAAAATTGGGGTGGATTAGGGGGTAAAAGTGGTACAAAACTCCCCTCCTTCCTAAATAAAGATGAAGTTAGTAAGTTTATAGGTGCTATTAGTAATTATCCATTTAAAGATATAAATTTAGGAGCTAGAAATAGACTTATTATAAAAACTATTCTTTATACAGGTATTCGTGTTGGTGAAGCTATAGATATAAATAAAAAAGATTTTATAAAAGATGGTGATGCATATATTATACAAGTAAGAGGAAAAGGGAATAAGCCACGGGTAGTGATGATAAAAGAAAAAATCATACAACAAGATCTAAAAACTTGGCTAGATATTAGATCTTGTGAAAGTGACCTACTCTTTTGTAATAAGAAAGGTAAAAAACTAACACAAGCATATATAAGTAGAATTGTCGAACAGATACTTTTAAGTGCAGGACTTAGAAAAGAGAAAAATGGAGCACATATGCTTCGACATACATTTGCCACCCTGCTCTATGCTAATAGCCATGATCTTATTTTAGTTCAAGAATCATTAGGTCATGCAGATATAAATACATCTAGGATATATACTCACTTTGATAAAAGCCAATTAAGTAGAACTACTGATATATTTTAAAATAACTTATATATTTTACTTAGTAACAATAGAAAAAGTTAACCTTTTTATCTCTTTATGTGATTTTATAAATTTATTTAAATCATCAAGTGATAAATCTTGTATCATCTCTAATTCAATTTTTGGATAGTCAAATGGTAAATTTTTATAATATAAAGAAAATGCTCTATTTAATCTTTGAGAAAACGTTTCTGTTCTTAATGGTTCGCTACCTAAAAGAAAACTTTTAGCTGCATCTAACTCTTTTTGAGTTACACCATTTTTTATAAACTTACCAACAATATCTATAACCATATCTTTTGCTTTTTCTGTATTATCCAACTTTGTTTGTAGATAACCAGTAAAATAAGAATGTGATTTTTTATTTGATATATGACCATAAGCACTATAAGCTAATCCATTTTTTACTCTTATCTCTTCCATTAGTCTACTACCAAAACCACTACCACCAAGAATAAATGATGCAACTTTAGCCTTATAACTATTTTTGTTATTTACATCTATATCAAATGGACTTGCAAAATATATATAAGATTGTTGAGTATCTTTTTTTATAATTTCAGTTTTATTATCACTATTAAATTTTATCTTTTTTATTTTTGAAACTTTTTTAGGTACAATTTGTTCCAAAATTGGTTTTATAGATACTTTTATATCACTATATTTAATATCACCACCAGTTGCTATAATTAGATTATTTAAATTTAGAATTGATGATAAATTAGACTTAATATCAGCTATAGTAATTTTCTCTATGCTTTTTAAAGTTCCAGATCTAGGATTTGATAATGAAGTATTTGGATATATTAACGATTTTAATTTTGTAGATGCTATATAATCAAAGTCATTCTCTCTTTGATGAAGCTTACTTATCTGTAATTTTTTTAATTTTTCCAAAGTTTTATCTGTAATATTTGGATCAGTTAATATTTCAGTTAAATATTTTAAAGCAGTTTTATATTCACCTTTTAAACAACTAACTTCAATAACAAATGTTTCAAAACCAGTAGAAGTATCAATTGAGATAGCTTTATTCTCTAACTTTCTGGCAAATTTAACAGCACCTAGCTCTTTTGTTCCTTCATTTAAAATCTTAGCAGTTAAGTTTGTTAAACCTGCTAGTTTTTTGTCATTTATATAACCACTATTTTTAAAAACTAATTGAAAATTAAATATTGGTAGTGTTTCATGTTTTTCAAATATAACTGGTATATTTGTATTATTTCGTTCTATATTCTTTAATGTTGCAGACATTAATGTTCCTTGTAATAAACTAATTAATAAAGTAGAAATTGTAAATTTTTTTATCATATTATTAAAAACTTTCTAGTATCTTATATGCAGTATTTCTTTTTGCTGGATTTTCACCTATATCTCTTATTAAATCACACATCTCTTCTTGATTCATACTATTAGTAGCTCCTGCTGCACTTACAACATTCTCTTCCATCATAGTACTTCCTAAATCATTTGCTCCAAATTTAAGTGCCATTTGACCTATATAGCTACCTTGAGTTACCCATGAGCTTTGAATATTTTCAAAATTGTCTAAATACAATCTAGCAACTGCTAAAAGTCTAAGATATCTATTTGAACTTACTGGTTTCATATCTGGAATTTGTTTTAAAAGCTCTGTATGTGAAGACTGAAAACTCCACATAATATACGCTCTAAATCCACCTGTTTCATCTTGAAGTTCTCTTATTTTATCCCAATGTTCTATTATTTGTTTATTTGTTTCTATTGTACCAAACATCATAGTTGCTGTTGATTTTATATCTAGTTCATGTGCTTGTTTGTGTACTTCAAGCCAATCTTTTGTATCCATTTTTTTAGGAGCTATAATATCTCTTACATCATCATTTAAGATTTCTGCACCTGCACCAGGAATTGAAGCTAAACCTTTATTTTTTAATCTTTGCAAAACATCTTTATATGTTAATCTAGACACTTTAGCAATATAATCAATCTCTATAGAACTAAATCCATGGATATTTATAGTTGGATATTTTGTAGCAATATGCTCAACTAAATCTTCATAAAAATCAATTTTTAATTTAGGATGCACTCCACCTTGAAATAAAATCTGCGTTCCACCTATCTCAAGCAATTCATCAATTTTTTTATCAATCTCTTCATATGTTAAAACATAAGCATCATCATCTTTTGCATGTCTATAAAAGGCACAAAACTTACAATCAACCCAACATATATTTGTATAATTTATATTTCTATCCACTACAAATGTTGTTATTTTTTTAGGGTGAAGCTCCAGTTTTCTCTCACTTGCCATCTGACCTAAATCTAATAATGATGCATTTTCAATTAATGCTAAAGCTTCTTCATTTGTAATTCTTTTAAAACTACTCACTAAAATTTACTTCCTAAACTAAATTCAAAACTTGATGTTTTATCACCTTCTTCAGCATCAAGTGCTTCTGAGAAGATAAATTGTAATGGACCAACTGGAGATATCCACTCTACTAGAGCACCGGTACCACTTCTACTAATATCATTAAAACTATTTGCCCCAATCATTCCATAATCATAAAATAATCCCCATCTCATTTTTGCACTTGGTATTAATGGAAATGAGATTTCTATATTATTTGTCCATGTTTTTTTATAAGCTTCTTCATCATCTTGCGCATAAAAAGCGTAAGATTCATATCCTCTTACAGACGATGTTCCACCCATAGAAAAAGATATTCCATCTGGTAAATCTCCATTATCTTGAATAACTTTTAAATTTGTTTTATATCTAATAATCCAATCTTTATCAATAGCTTTATCTAATGAATAAAAATATTTAAAACTTGTAGAACTTAACATATACTTAGCATCACCACCAAGACCTGCTATTTTTAAACTTGTTTTTGCTGATATCCCTGATCGTGGAGTGTAATAATCATCTGTAGTAATATAACTAATATAAGGAGTTATAGAACTAGTTACATAACTATTATCTAATGTAGGATCAAGCTCATAAGAAATATCTGTTTGTTCTAATGAATAAGTAGCTCCAGCTCTTGTATATCTTCCAATAGAACGTCCAACACCTAAACTAAAACCACTTGTATTAGTTGTTTCATCACCTTCTGTTGAAGTTGTATCAGTATTATCAATAACGGATTCTTTACTATAAAGATTTACACTTCCACTATAAATACTATCATTAATTGCTGGATTTATAAGAGATATATCAAAAGTATCTCTTTTACTAGAGTGATCAACTGAAAAACCTAAATTTAAACCACTTCCAAATATATTTTTATCATTAATAGATGCATTTATCATGAAACCATCATAACTACCATATCCACCGCCAATAATAAAATTACCAGTAGGTGCTTCTTTAACTGAAACTAAAAGTCTCATACTTGTTGAAGATATTCTTTCCTCTTTTATATCAACTGATTCAAAGAAACCTGTTCTTTTTAATTTATTTTTAGAATCTTTTAAATCACTTAAATTATATAAATCTTTTGGTGCTAAATAGATATTTCTTCTTATTACTCTATCAAGTGTTCTACTATTTCCAGAAATAATAACATCATCAATATATACTTTTTCACCCTCTATAATATTATAAACTAAGTCTACTGTATGGTTAGATTTATTTACTTTCATATCATAATTAACTGTTGTGTAAGCATACCCTTTATTTGCTACTATTGATTTTATAAGTTCTTGATCTTTTCTAAGTTTAGCAATATTAAATATATCACCCTTCTCTAATTTAAGATCAGGATAAATATTTTCAACCTTAGCTATAGATTCATCAAGATATATAATAGTTTCATTTATCTTATATTGTTCACCTTCAACTATTGTATACTCAATAGAAGCTGTATTTGTATTAAAATCAACTTTAGAAAAAGCAGGAGTAACTTTTACATCTAGGTAACCATTTTGTAAATATAAATCTCTTATTCTATGTGAATCATATGATAACTGCTCAAAATTCATCTCACCATTATTTCTCCCAAAAAACCATGTAAAACAACAATCTGTTTCTTTATTTGAAACAACTGCTTCTACGTCACTTATATCTAAAGATTTAATACCTTTATATGATATATTTGTAATAGTTATTGCTCTACCCTTATTTACTTCAAAATTAATAGCAACACTTGTTGGACTTATATTTTCTATACTTGTCTCTACAATAGAATTTATATGACCTTCTCGTTCCAAAGCTAAAAGTAATGCTTTTTTAGCATTTTCTAGTTTTTTAGGTGTATACATAGTACCTTTTTTTAAACCCATTGAAGAATATAAAACTTGAAGTTCTTCATCTCTAGTTTTATAACCTTTCATATTTAGTTTTGCAATAAATGGCTTTTCTACAAAATGAAATGTTAAAATATTATTCTCTTCTGTTGTCCAAATGTTATTAAAATAATTAAAAGCATAAAACTTTTTTATTGCTTCATTTATCTCAGATAAACTATAGTTTGATTTGGTATTAAACTTTAATGTTTCTAGTGCAATCTCATTTGATATTTGAGTAAGTCCTTGAAACTTAATATCATTGATATTTTCAGACGACATTGAATAACTTGCTATTGATAAAAGTAATAAAATCTTTTTCACATAAATCCTTGTAAAATTAATAGTTAATTAGTCTATCTAAAAGTAAATTATAACTTGTTTAATAGTATAATATATTTATGAAAATATTATACATTGGTGGTCAAAAATCTGGTAAAAGTTATCTAGCAGAAAAGGCTGTTTTAAAATTATCAAAAAAAATAAAACCGTATTATATAGCTACTTATGATAACAGTTATAATGATAAATCAATGCAAAAAAGAATTAACAATCATAAAAAAAGAAGAGTTGGAAAATTTCATATAATTGAACAAACAAAATTATTACATAAAGTAATAAATAATCATAGTACATATATCATAGATTGCTTATCTATGTGGATATTAAATCATATTGATTTATCTAAAAAAAAGATCTTAAAAGAACTAAAAAAACTTTTATCAACTAAAGCAAATATTGTTTTTGTATTAAATGATGTAAGTAATGGCGTAATTCCACTTGATAAGTTAAGTAGAAAATATGTAGATATAAGCGGAATTGTTGGGCAAATAGTTGCCAAAAGATCAGATAAAGTTATAAAAGTGGAATATGGATTACAAACAAGACTCAAGTGATATTTTAAATGGTATAAAATATGGAATAACTTATTTTACAACTTTACCAATTAAATTAAACTATTTTGATTCAAATAAAAAGTTTTATCAAGGTATTTTATTATCTTTACCACTTGTTGGAATTATTTTATCATCTATAATAAGTTTATGCTATATAATATTACCTTTTTATCCAATATATAATGCAATTTTATCATCTATTTTATATCTATTTTTAACAGGTTTTTTACACTATGAAGCTGTAGGAGACACAATAGATGGATGGTATGCTGCATTGAGTAAAAAAGATATTTATAATATCATGCATGAACCACAAATTGGATCTATTGGTGCAATAACTATGATATCATTTATGATTTTGGAAGTTTCTGCATTAGTATATTGTTTCTATGAAGATTTATATTTAGTTATATTATTATCATTTACACTAAGTAGATTAACTATATATCTTGCTTTAGATTTTAATTTTCATCATAAAAGTATATTTTTATTATCTTTAAAAGATAATAATCAAAAATTTCTTAGTTTAGATATATTACTATCTCCTTTAAAAATATTAGTTAATTATATACTAAATAAATTAGAGACAAGATTAGGTTTCTTAAATGGTGATACATTAGGATTTTTAATTGTTACTACTGAAATTATAATATTAAATATTGGATTATTGATAAGTTTTATATAATTTAAGAGAGCCTATCTGTATAACTTTCATAACCAAACTCTTTAACTATATCAATCGTACCATCTTCTCTTTTTATAGCTATACTTGGTAAATTTATACCATTAAAAGTTGTAGTTTTTACCATCGTATAATGTATCATATCTTCCAATATGATTTTATCACCTATTTTAAGTTTTTTATCAAAAGAATAATCTCCAATAATATCACCTGCAAGACATGTATTACCTGAAATTCTATATGTAAATTCTTTTATATTTGCATCACTCGCATCTCTTATTTCAGCTCTATATGGCATAGCTAAAGTATCTGGCATATGAGCTTCTGCACTTGTATCTAAAATAACTATATCAATTTCATTATGAATTATATCTAAAATAGTTGCCTCTAAATACCCTATTTTCCAACCTATTGCTTCACCAGGTTCTAAATAAATATTAAGATTAGGATATCTTAGTTTAAAATCTTTTAATAATTTTATTAGATTATCAACATCATAGTCACTTCTTGTAATATGATGACCACCACCAAAGTTTATCCACTTTAATTTATCGAAATATTTACTAAAGTTTTTTTCAAATTTATTTAGTACACCTTCCAATGCATCTACATTTTGTTCACATAATGCATGAAAATGTAGCCCTTCTATCTCATTTGGAAATTTATGTTTTATAAATTCTTTTTTAGTTATGCCAAGCCTACTATATGAACCACAAGGATTATATATATCTATATTTACACTTGAATATTCTGGATTTATTCTAAATCCTAAAGAGTTATGTAATTTTACTTTATTTTTATATTTTATAAATTGATTAAAAGAGTTAAATACTATATGATTTGATATTTTAGAAATTTGTTCAAATTCATTTGGTTTAAAAGCAGGAGAATAAGTATGAATTTCTCCACCAAACTCTTTTAATGCTAGTAAAGCTTCATTTAAACCACTTGCACAACAACCTTTTAGATACTTTTTACAAATATCAAAAGTTGAATACATTGCAAAACCTTTTAGTGCCAAAAGAATACTAACATCAGCTTCAATTTGAACTTTTTCCAAAATTTCTAAATTCTTTTTTAAAAGTTTTTCTTCACATATATAGATAGGGCTAGGCATATTATTCATACTTAAATAATTTTATCTTTATTTAGAGTGATGATATTCATTTTTAAAATTAACATATCTTCTTGCATGTGCATAAAGACCATCTACTTCATCTTGAGTCAAAGTTTTTACAACTTTTGCAGGACTCCCCATAATCAAACTATGTGGTGGAAATATTTTATTTGAAGTTACAAGTGAATGAGCACCAACAATACTCCCCTCCCCTATTACCGCACCATCTAAAATTGTAGCACTCATACCGATTAAGCATCCATCTTCTATTGTACAACCATGAAGCATAACTTTATGACCTATTGTTACATCATCACCTACAATTGTAGGATTTCCATCACTTCTATCTGGTTTTTTATAGTGAGAAACATGAATCATAGATAGATCCTGTATAGATGTTCTTTTGCCAATTCTGATTTTATGAACATCTCCTCTTATTACTGTACCAAACCATATTGAACTATCTTTACCTATTTTTACATCACCAATTACATCTGCACTAGGAGCTACCCATGCAGATTTTTTAACTTTTGGATACCAATTTTTAAATTTTAATAACATCTTTTATCCTTTATTTTATTATGATTTATACTCTATAACTACTGGTTCACTATAGTTTGGTACATTATCATACGTAAATACTCCATAATATTTATCTATCTTTACACTTCCAAAGTCATCATATGTATAGTTATCCATACCTGCATAAATTTTATCTCCATCAAGATGATTTTTTGGTTTATGAAATCTATTTCTTACTACATAAGTACCTTTAAAATCTTCACAATTTGGATTTTCCCATGTAAGTTTTACTTGAGATTTTTCTTTTGTAATTTTTAAATTTGACACTTGGTTTACTGCAACTTTTCGTCTACTTATATATTTCACTACTAATTTAACACTATTTTTACTATCTATACCATACCAATCTACTGTATGATTTTTAATATCAGATGATGTTGGTTTTATTATAAATTTAGCATTTTTATTATCTTTATGTACATCTTCCAAAGCTAAACAAGAATAATAATCAAATATAAATTTATGTGTTTTTTTCTTTTGTAAATCAGCACGACTAACTTCATATCCAATAAATTCAATTCTATCTCTATTTTGAATTGATTCATATGAGATATTTTCAACATCTACAAATTCAATATTATATCTAATATCTTGCTTTGTTTTTGTAGCACTTTTATTTTTAATTTGTATATAACAATCTGTAATAATAGTTTCATTTGCATCTGGTAAACTATTTAGATCAAAATCAAAGCTTCCATATATTTTATTGTTATTGGCATCAAAACCACATATTAAATTCTCATCAATTGATCCATTCTCATATACAGAAACGGTACTTGAAGCATCAATAACTATCTCTTTACTAGGAATTGTATATTTTATATCAATACTAGGTCTATAGTGAAGTCCCCCACCAAAGTTACCATAACCTAGATCAAACATCATCATTTGAGAATCCCTACCTTGAGGTAAACTTGTAGGTCCTGATATTTTAAATAATAGTTTTCCATCTTTTAACTGTGTTTGTAAAATATCTTTTTCAGATTCATTAAAATCCCAATGACTCCACTTACCTTGCGTTAATTGTTCTGATGGAATTGTTTGTCCCAATGTTTCTATTATTTTTGCATTGTTTATCTGATCATAATCACTTAATTCTGATACACTTTGAGTATCTACAAAACTAATTGACCATTCACCAAACTTTTCAATTTTTGCATTTACTCTATTTAAAGGATATAAAGAGATACGAACATCTTTGATTATTGCATCATTTGGAATACTATCTAGATTAAACTGCATCACTCCATAACTAGTACCTTTTGTTTCATTTACACCAATAAATAAAGAATTTAAACCAAAATGTTTACGATTTGATTCTGATAATTTACTTGCAACATATCCAACCTCTTTTGGATTTGGAAATATTGTTTTACTAAATTCATCAGGTTCTAATAGTGTTTTAATTTTTGTTTTTGGAGCATATGGTGATTTTACTAATGTAAGATTATTTACAGCACGAATATAATAATAATACCCAGTACCACTTTGTAGTTGAATATCTGTAAATTCTGTATTAAATGTTTCACATACTAAATTTGATTCATTACATGCTTCTTTATTTTCAGTATTTCTAAAAATTTGAAAATATATATCTTTATCACAATCATAATCCCAAGATAAAGTAACCTCATTTGATGCTACATTTTTAATATGAAAATTTTTAACTCTTTTAGGTGCATTTTTAGAATAGTTTTGAGCTTCACCTAAAGTTTTTAAAAGTGCTGGTATATTTTCATCTATAGATTCTTGCATATTTTGCATAAAATCTGGAATATTTCTAGTTCCAACTTCTACAACTACTGCAATTATACCTCTTGAATAATAATATTCCCTTCCACTACCACTAATAAGTTTTGTAGGTGGTTTTCCTCTGTGAATACCATATATTCTTCCAGTTACTTTATGAATTTCATAATTCATATTTGCACATAATGTATTTAAATCTGTTCCATCTATCTCTTGCTCATGATTAAATTTATGAGCAGGAAAAAATACATTTCCTTGACTATGATAATCTAAAGCAATAGTAATATTATCTTTATTATCAACAAAATTCTTCATAGCAGATGTTTCTGGTTCACTAAAAGGTTGTGGCCCACTATATACATTTGATGCAGTATCTGTTGATTTTCCATAACCAACAGAAAAATTCCTATTTAAATCTACACCAAAAGTACCATCACCATTTGGTCTTCTATTTTTTCTCCAAAATGAGAAATGAGTTCTACTGTACTCAAATCCATCAGGATTTAGACAAGGAACAATATATAATGTATTTTTTGTTAATGTTCTTAATATTTTTGGATTAGTATTATAATTTGAAAGTATATAGTCTATAAAAGATACGGCTAGTTCATTTCCTATCCACTCACGTGCATGAACTGTTCCTGTATATAGCATAGCAGGTTTTAAATCTGCATTTTCAACATTTAAAGATATTGTTGCTAACATAATATCTCTATTTTCCCATGTTTTACCTATTGACTCTATTGTTATTAAATTTGGATATTTTTTGACACAATCTTGTAAAAAATCACAAGTTTGTTGGTATGATTTATATTGTTGTTTCATATTTGATAGTATTCCTAATAATTTTGTTTAATATATCGGCATTATAACAAAATTATCCTATTTTTAGACATTAAAAAAGGGCTATTAAGCCCTTTTTTTATTTAAGTTAATATCTATTTTAAGATACTGTTACTTCTACTGCTGTACCTTCCCAGATACCATGCTTAGTACAGTAACCATGAGCTACTAGATTTAGTTTTTTTCCTGTTGGAATAATTGTAAAAGTTGTAGTATTATGAGCTTTAACATTTCCTAAAGTTCCTGGAATATATGTAGCTTGAGCTAATTTTGTTTCACCATTAAATAAGGTGATAGACTCGATATAATGATCAAAGTCATCTGGATGAGTATATTCATTTCCCATTTTAACTGTTACTTCAAATGGCTCACCTACTTTTGCAGTATCATTACATGTAATAAATGGACTATGTCTATCTATTAAATCTTTTTTTGCTTCTCTATCTACTTCACTAATATCTACATATTTATTAATTTTTGGCATTTTGTTTCCTTTATTTTTAAACTTTTGGTAGTTTACATTAATATTATTTAATTAAACTACCATTATGTTATTTAATAATCTTAATTAAGATTAAAATAATTTTTATAGATCTAATCCTGTCTGTACTATATTATGATGAAGACCTAAATCTTTTGGTTCAATTCCAAGTGCAATTCCTATCATTTGAGGTAAGTGAAGAACTGGAATATTCACTTCTCTACCTATCTCTTTTGATATACCGTGTTGTTGAACATCCATTCTAAGATGACATAATGGACATGGTGTAACCATAACATCAGCATCATTATCAATAGCATCAAGCATAGCAGTACCACTTAGTCTATTAGCAGTTGTAGGATTTTGTAACTCTACATGAAAACCACAACATTTATTTTTAGATTCATATTCTACTGCATTTCCACCAAGAGCAATTACTAAATTATCAAGTGAAACTGGCTTATATGAACTTTCACCACCATTTGTTTTATTTTGTAAGTGAGATGGTCTAATATTATGACAACCATAAAATGATGCTACATTTATATCAGATATTGGATTTGTAACAGCAGAAGCTATTTTATCATACCCATAATCATCTTGAAGTGCATATAAAAAATGTTTAACTGTTGCTGTTCCTTTATATTCAAGACCAACCTCTGCTAATTTTTCATTTACTTTTGCTTTTAAAATAGGATCGTTATCTAATCTATCTTTTGTTAAAGATGTATTTAACTGACAAGTATTACAAATAGTAACCATATCTAGACCTAATTTTTCTGCATAACATATATTTCTAGCATTTAAAACCAATGATAACATATCATCAAAATCTTGTAAATGAGAAGCACCACAACAACTAGCTTCATCAAGTAAAACTAACTCAATCCCTAATTTATCAGCAATTGCCATAGTTGATTTTAATAACTCAGGAGTAGATTCTCTTGCAGTACATCCTGTATATAAAGCATATTTTAATTTTTCCATTTGGTACTCCCTAATATTTAGCTGTTGAAGTTATCTCAACAAGTTTTTTAATTTCATCTAAATTTTTAGATTTTGGCATATTCCAAGGCATAACAATCTTACCTCTTTTAAACATTGCGATAGCTTCTGGAATATGTTTCATAACTCCAATATTTCCTTCACTATATCTTACAAGTTCACCTTCATCAAGAATACCGTGTTTTTCAATACTCCATTTAAATCCAACAGCATGTCTTACTGCTACATTTTTAAGATTTTTTTCTCTTTCAAATGTTTGTAGATGAAGTTTTGTAATTTTCCCAATTGGATCTAGCTCTTTAGGACAAGCCTCAGCACATTCATTACACTTAACACAATCCCAAATTCCAGAACCTAATTGTTG
>Ga0256837_1001857_pt1 | contig 13874 bp, 13 predicted proteins | sample 4562384metaG_FD_185976 | JGI IMG/M metagenome (GOLD analysis project Ga0256837, IMG submission 185976) | Hydrothermal vent microbial communities from Guaymas Basin, Mexico - 4561-384 | ecosystem: Environmental > Aquatic > Marine > Hydrothermal vents | place: Mexico: Guaymas Basin | collected... | reverse complement strand
GAATAGGAAAAGCCTTTTTAAATGCAGGAATTGGTTGGGGAGGTTCATGTTTTCCTAAAGATGTTAAAGCTCTAATAAAGCAATTTGAAGAAAATAATATAGAACCCATTTTAATAAAGGCAACGGATATAGTAAACGAAAAGCAACTTGAATATTTTTTAGAAAAAATAGAAAACTATTATAAAGATTTAAAAGAAAGAACATTTGCGGTACTTGGCCTTGCTTTTAAACCAAATACAGATGATTTAAGAGAAAGTAAAGGAATAAAACTTATAGAGAAATTAATTGGAAAGGGAGCAAAAGTAAGAGGTTTTGATTATGTAGAAAAGGCTAGAGAAAATGCAAGAAGTTATTTTTCTTTAAAGGAAAATTTAATATATGGTTATAATGTAGTAATTTTAGATGATTTATATGAGACTGTAAAAGAAGCAGATGGCATTATAATTACCGTAGAAGATGATAAATTTAATAGTGAAAATTGGCCAAAGATAGCATCTTTAGTAAAGGAAAAAGTGGTTTTTGATGGAAGAAATATTTTAAATAAAGAAAATATAGAGACTCTTAACTTTAAATATTTTGGAATTGGAGTTTAATTTAATAATTATCTGGAGGTAATTTAATGAATAAAGAAAAAATAAAAAAATATGAAAAAAGAGTTGTGGATATAAAAACGTATTTGGAGACTCTCAACTTACCGAAAAAAATTTTAGATTACTATAAAGGAAAAAATATCTTAGTAACTGGTGGAGCAGGTGCAATAGGTAGTAATTTAATAATAGCTTTATCGCTTTTAGTAGGGGATACAGGAAAAGTTATAGTCCTAGATAATCTATCTGCAATCAAATATAAAGAACCTTGGAATGTAACTCCTTTACCAAATATTATGTTTATCTATGGTGATGTTAGAAATGAGATCGATCTAAAAAGAGTATTTAAAGAAGATCCTCAAATTGTTTTTCACCTAGCAGCCTTCTTTGCAAATCAAAATTCTATAGATTATCCTGAAATAGCAGCTGATGTAGATATAATAGGTTTAATACGTCTTTTAGAGTATTCCAGATTAGCAAAAATAGAAAGATTTATATATGCTTCCAGTGGTTGTGCTATTTACGGTTCCTATCCGAAATTACCATTAAAGGAAGATTTTATTTCCATGCATTTGACAACCCCTTATCAAATAAATAAAATGACAGGGGAAATGTACTGTAATTTTTATCATCATCATTATGGTCTAAAAATAGTAAACTGCAGATTTTTTAACTCATATGGTCCCGGAGAAGTCCCAGGTCAATACAGAAATGTTATTCCGAACTTTATTTATTGGGCAATGAAAGGACTTCCTCTTCCTATAACAGGAACCGGAGAGGAAACGCGAGATTTCACTTTTGTTTATGATTTAGTTCAAGGTCTTATAAAAGCAGGATATTACGAAAGTGCTATAGGTGAAAGTTTTAATCTGGCAGCAGGTCGAGAAGTAAAAATTATAGATGTTGCAAAATTGGTTAATGAAGTTACAGGAAACAAAGCAGGAATAGAATTTAGAAAAAGAAGAAAATGGGATACCAAGCCTAGATTATTAGCTTCTATAGAAAAAGCAAAAAAATTAATAAATTATAATCCTATAATAACAGATTTTCGAGAAGGGTTTTTAAAAACAATAGAATGGTTTAAAGATTTTTGGAACGAAATTGAAAAGTCTGCAGATTTTCCTCCTGGAATGAGCTCAGCTGTTAGAGATGCAAAAGGAATATGTGGAGCTAACATTAAATGAAAAAGTTAAATGTTATTTTATTTGCTAAAAATTATGAAAATTATACATCAGGATACTATCATGACGATTGGGTAAAAGCTTTTAAAAAATTAACAAATTGTTTCGTATATGGAGAGGGATATCCGAATTACAATAAAAAAGATACGATAGAAGATGTTATAGCAAAGTCTCCCTTTACAAAAAACGAAATAGATCTTATTGTTTGTGCAACTTCTTGGGACGTAGACACTAGAATAGATACAGTGGATCCCCACCCTAATATAAGTTTATCAAAGATAAGTAGTATTCCAAAATTCTATTTCTTGAATAAAGAATACAAAAAATTGAATTTGAGATTTGAATATATAAAGAAAAATAAATTTGATTTTGTTGGTAGTGTTCTATGGTATAAACTAGAGGAATGGGAAAAAAAATTAGGAATAAAGTTTATTCATACCCCTTTTGGTGTAAATTTAGAAAGATTTAGAGATTTTGGATTACAAAAAAAATGGGATTTTGGATTTACTGGAAGTCTTCATAAAAATTACACAGATATTAGATTTAAAGTCAAGAAAGAACTTTTTAAAGAAAGTCATATAAATCAATTGTCAACACACGGGTTATCCAGATTACTAAGAGGCGATCCTATAAAAGAAAAATATAAAAAATATAGGATATTTTGGGCCGAATTTGGAGCACGAAACTTATTATTTCGTTCTTTATTACCAGCAGGAATAAAATACGCAAAATTTTTAAATCAATTTAAAGTATTTTTAAATACTCCATCTGCGCTAGGAATAATAAATACACGATTTTATGAACTTATGGCAACTAAAACGCTTATATTCTGTCCAGAAAGTTGGTATTACGCTAATTTTTTAAAAGATGGTGAAAACTGCATAATGTTTAAAGAAGATATGAGTGATTTCGAGCAAAAGTTAAAATTAGCTATTGAAGATGAAAAACTAAGGGTAAAAATTGTGGAAAATAATTATAAAAATATAAAGAAGTATACATATGAAAATTATTTGAAAAATATTTTAGAGAAAATTTTATATTAACATGGTAAACCAAATGAAAATTCTTTTTATTTATAGTAATTTTAACGAGTTAGGTGGTGTTACGACTCATATGAATAATTTGAAAAATATTTTGGAAAAATTCGGACATGAAGTAATTAAATTATCTTTCCAAGAAGGAGGAGATTATAATATAAAACATAAATTCCCGAAAACTCACATATTAAATTTTTCTGTCGATCAAAAACTTGTAAAAAAAACTTTACAAGTTATATCAAAAATTAAACCGGATATAATTCATGTTCATCATCGTTCTACTTGTATGAGAACGGCAAAGGAAATTTTTAAAAATATTCAAAAAAACTTAAGAATTCCCATTATTGCAACTATGCATGGATTCGGTATAAGTGGATGTTTTACCGCAAAATATTTTAAACCTGATGGAACATTGTGTGACGGAAAGGCTGCACTTTTTAAATGTTTAAGTTGCGCTGATACTTTGAAAAAGAAATTAGTTTTATTAAAACATTTAATTATAAATCTTCACTTCGGATATATTCCGTATTTTAAACAATTTGATAAGGTAATAATTCCTTCTAAAGCTCTTATAGATTTTGCTCTGCTAAGAGGTATGGATAAAAATAAAATAGTTTATTTACCAAACTTTGGAGAGATAACGGTTAAAGAAAATTATGAATACGAGAACGATAGATTCGATTTACCGTATAACAACTTTTTCTTATTTGTTGGTAGGCTTTGTGAAGAAAAAGGAATATTAGAATTAGTTGAAGCGTATAAATTTTATTCTGCCAATACCAAATCCCCTATACCTTTAGTAATAATAGGAGACGGCCCTCTAAAAAATAAACTTAAAGATATTACAAAAAATAATAGGAATATAATAATACTTGGAAAACTTTCCCAAAATAAACTAATACCTTACTATGAAAGAGCTTTAGGTATTTTTATACCTAGTATTTGCCTAGAAAATCATAGTTTAGTACTTCTGGAAAGTATTTATTTTAACAAAATTATAATTGCTACCAATCGTGGTGGTAATAAGGAAACTTTAGAGTTATATCCAAAAAAAATCCTTTTAGATGTAAAAACTCGTGAAGAATTAAAAAAGAAATTATATGAAGTTATGAAGAATTTTGATATCTATAGAGAAAAATTGGAATCCATCAAATTTGAGAACAGAAAATTTTTTACGAAATTAACCTCTGCAAAGGAATATGTAAAAAAACTTTTAAAAGTCTATGAGAATGCTATCAATGAGTACCGTAAAGAATAACTTTTTATTTTCTATTTTTACACGGTTTTTTTTAGCTATTTCTGGTTTTATATCCACTTCTCTTATAGTAAAGTCTTTAAGCATATCTGATTTTGGTTTATGGAACTATATTTTTGCTTTTATAAGTATAATATCTATTTTTGCTTTATCGGGATACGGCGGTGTATTTAATAGATTTGTAGCTATCCTATTAGCAAAAAATGAAAAAAATGCAATTTTTCCGTTAGTTACTTACTTTCTAAAATATAAACTTTTAATGTATGTTTTACTTTTTCCTATATTTTTGTTTTTAAAATTTAATTTAAAAATAAAATTAATTTGCTATTTAATTTTCGTTTTATACGATATTAATTTATATCTAAGAGCTTCTCTGTTCCAATCCACTTTAAAGTATAATTTAGAATTTATAGGTGTAATAATTGGAAGATTATTATGGTTAATTTTTATTTTCATTTTATACGAAAAAAATTTAATAAACATAAAACTTCTTTTATATACTTTTTTATTATCTGAAATAAGTTCTTTTATAATATTTTTATTCTTTACATTAAAATTTTATAAAATTAACGTTAACAACAAAATTTTCAAACATTTCACCAAGAAGGACTTTTGGAACTATTATTTATATTCCTACCTTTCTTCACTGGCATATTTTGTTATTGATACCAGTATAGACAAACTTATGCTAAAATATTTCTTTTCATCAAGAGAAGTTGGTATATATTCAGCCGCCGTTATAATTCCAATATATATAGTTAATTTTTTTCCTACAAATATATTAACAAATATACTTGCAACGAAATTTATAATATTGAACGAAAAAGGTAGTTTCAACTTTAGAGAAACTATTTTTCATTATATGAATATTGGATTTTTGCTTTATTTAGTATCTATAATTCTATATTTTACATTTTCAGATACTCTAATAAGATTTATTTTTGGAGATAAATACTTACCTTTTTTATTTGTCTTCGACACAGCATTTTCTTTATTTTGTTTTAAGTCTTTTTTATATATACTAGCTCCATTTATTCAGGTTAAGGGTTTAGCAAAAGCTTATTTGCTTACCTATGTAAGTGCACTGTTAAACGTGATACTAAATTTTTTGCTTATTCCTAAATATAATGTCTTGGGAGCCATCTTAGCTACAGGTTTCTCAGTAATTATACACATATTGTTCCTGGTAATTTATTTAAATTACAAGGGATTAAAAATGAAAATAGATTATATAAATTTAGTAATTTTCTTATTAATACTAACTATCTATTTATTTAAAAATATAGATTTTAATCTCAAATTTATAATTATTACTTTTTTATTTCTATATTTACTGCTGCGCTCAATTTCATCTATTAGGTGGTTTTTTAAGTTGATTTTGAAAATATAAAACTATTAATTAGAAGAAAGAAAATTAAAATGTATAATCATTGAGAAGAAAGGCATTATTTTATAAAATATATTTTTGGGAATATTTTGAATATAGGATGTAGTGGATAAAATATTTTAAAAAAGTATTTAAAAAAAACATCCTTACAAAAGCCATATTCCAGATTTAAAGTTAAATCTTGAGAAAAACATACCATTACATTTTGAAAATAATTCTTTTGACGCAGTTATAGCAACAGATGTACTTGCACACTTGGATAATTTACATAATGTTTTTAATGAAATAGTAAGGATTGGGAGAGGCTATATTATTATCTCCTTGTCTAACCCAGTTAAGAATTCCATTTCATATTGGAAAGGTAAAGTTTACAAAAATAATTTAAAAAAAAGAAGAAAATACTACGGGAAGTACATGAAATTTTATGGATTACTTATGAAAAAACTTTTATGCCTTATTAAAAGGTTTTTCAATTATGAAGAGATTCTGGAATTTATGTATTATCAGTGTAGAAAGTATCTTTTAAAAATTGTCGAATATTCTTTGTAAAAAATATCAACTCTCTCAAAAATAAGATTTTTATATAATTTTTTAAAATTACTTTTTTGAAAGAAATAGAGAAAAACTTTAGTACATAGATAGTATTAAAAAAAGTTAAAAAATTAACTATAGAAAAAAAATGAAATTAGCTTTATTTTTCACTAGAGGAATTTCCTTAAAAATATGGCTTGAAACAGGACTTTTTGACAGGGAAAAATTAGTTTATGAAGAACATTTAAGGCAAGGAAATTTAAAAAAAGTTTATTGGATAACTTACGGTTCAGGCGATAAGAAAATAGCTGAAAAATTAAAAATAGAAGGGAGATTACATAAAGATATTGAAATTTTACAAATGCCTAAAGCTTTTAATAGTAAATTAGGTAAGCTTTTATATTCTTTTTATATTCCTTTTATTTACGGAGAAGTTATAAAAAAAGTTGATATATTAAAAACTAATCAGATGGATGGTAGTTGGAGCGCAGTTATATCTAAATGGCTTTACAAAAAACCTCTAATAATAAGAACCGGTTATACTGCAAGTTTATTTGCAAGACGTCTATCCAAATTTAGATATAAATATAAAATCTATGAGTTTATGGAGAAATTTGCATATAATCATTGTAATTTAGCAGTGGTCGCAAGTAAGCGAGATAGAAATTATATATGTTCAAAATACAATATTCCCCAAGATAAAGTTTTTGTAATTTATAACTATATAGATACAAAAAAGTTTAGACCTATTCCTGACATAAAAAAATATGGTAATCGTTTAATATATGTTGGAAGACTTACAAAGCAAAAAAATCTTTTTAATCTTGTAAAAGCTATTTCTAGATTAAATTTAACTTTGGATATTTATGGAAGCGGAGAATTGGAAGAAGATTTAAAAAAAGAGGTAAAAAGGTTAAGAGCAAATGTAAACTTTCAAGGTACAGTTTCTAATGATAAATTGCCTATTATATTAAATAGATACAGATATTTTATTCTTCCATCATATTTTGAGGGGATGCCTAAAAGCTTATTAGAAGCCATGGCATGCGGAATTTTATGTATAGGAACAAACGTAGAAGGCATAAACGAAGTTATCGAAGATGGAAAAACGGGAATCTTAGCTTGTAATACGGATGTAAACTCTTTAGTAAAGGCTATAAAAAGAGCTTTTAATTTAGAAAGAAACAATTATCAAAGAATTGTACATACAGCTAGAAGTTTCATAGAGAATAATTTTTCTTTACAAGCTTGTATAGAAAAAGAAAAAAAACTCTTTAATTGTTTTAAGGAAAAAGATGAACATGTATAAGTTATATTGTTTTAAAAACCGTATTCAAAATTTTTTAGAATATCTAATTCCAAAACCTAATGTGTCTACACTTAATTATAACCCAGCTTTTGATGGTATTAGAGCTGTAGCAGTATTACTTGTTATTTTGAATCATTATTTTCCTGGAAAATTTAAATTTGGATATCTTGGGGTTGATATATTTTTTACACTTTCAGGTTTTCTTATTGCTTCCATAATTTTTCAAAAATTAGAAAATAATACTTTTACCTTTAAAAATTTCTATAGAAACAGAATAAGGAGATTGTTTCCAGCTTTAACTTTTCTTCTTTTATTTTCCTTAGTTTTTGGTTATTTATATATTCCCTCAATTTATTATAAATCGATTGGTCTTCACATTTTCACCACTGGATTCTATATTCAAAATTTTGAGTTAGCATCAGAAATAGGTTACTTTGATATAGAGAGAATTTATAAACCTTTCCTTCACACCTGGAGTTTAGCTGTTGAAGAGCAATTTTATTTATTTTTCCCTCTACTTTTATTCTTTATATACAAAATAAGAAAAAATTTACTTTTTGTTTTTATAATTTTTATAGTTCTTTTTTCATTTATCTTTTCCCTTATGTATTTTAAGCACAATCCGAGCAAAGCTTATTACATATCAATTGGAAGATTTTGGGAATTTGGATTGGGTATTTTAATAGCTTATTTTATTTTTAAAATTGACAAAATAAAACAAATAAAATTTTTTTTGAATTTAAAAGTAACAGAAACTACTTTACTAATTTTATCATTTTTTGTTGCTTTTAATTTTTTAAGGGAATATAATCCTGTTTATTTATTTATTTATTTGGACATTGCTAATTTTTATAGCTTATTTACAAAAAGAAAAAAGTATATTTTCTATATTTCCTATACCTTATTTAGGGAGAATATCATATTCTCTTTATTTGTGGCATTGGCCTTTATTTTCTTTTTCGGTTTTAGTACCAATTATATTTTATTTAGAAGAAAATTTTGGAATCAATTATGCAAGATTTTATAAATTGTTTATTCTGATACCTTTATCCTTTATTCTTGCAGTTATAAGTTATAGATTTATTGAACACCCCTTAAGAAAAATGAAAAGTTCAAAAAAAATACTTTATATATTTTTTATGTTATTAGTAATCTCTCTTTCAGGACTATTAATTTATTTTAAGCAAGGTTTACCCAATCGTAAGTTTAAATTGTTTTCTATAAAAATCAAGAATTATAAAGATATTTTTCACTATCTAAACAAAAATCAAATATAGGATATTTCCCCGTTAAATTCTCAATTAAATCTATGCAATTTTGATTTTTATTTAGCAAATATTAAAAAAAATAATTATGATATTTTGATTTTAGGAGATTCCCATTCTAAGTATATTTATTATGGATTTAAAAACTATTTTGAAAATAAATTGAACTATATAGAAATAGGAATACCTAGCTGGTCAGCTACTTTTATGCCCGTAGGAAAAAATTTAAATGATGCCCTGAAACAAAAGGAAAAAATTGAATTTTTGTTTAATCTATTAAAGAAAATAAAATTTAAAAATGTATTAATAGTTACGAGAAACGTAATTTATTTTAAAGGTAATGATATTGATTCCTTAAAAACGATAAAATTTCTGAATTGTTTTATAAACAAACTTTGTAATAATAGTTTAACATATATAGAGGAAATGAGAAAATTAATTTCCTTTCTTTATTCATTAAAAGTAAAAAATATATTCTACTTATTTGAAAACCCAACGTTAAATTTTAATCCGATATTTTCTGTATTAAATTATAAATTCCCTTTTAATTTTTTAAATTCGAATGAAAATAAAACAACAGTATCTTTTCTAAATTTTTATATTAAGGAAAAAATTTTAGGGAAAATCTTTATTTATTAGCATATAGAATGAAATTTAAAATATTAAATACGGATCCTATTTTTTGCGATAGTAAAAGATGTTACATTATAAAAAACGGATATATCTTTTATCATGATAAAAATCATATAAGTAGATATGCTGCCAAGAAAGTAGTGCAGTTTATTGATAATATTTATAAAGTTTTCGACTATTAATTAGATAAATAATCTTTTAATAGTTTGTTTAATTTTTAAAGGAACTAAATATGAAAACAATGAATATAATAAGAAAACAATATATTTTTTAGGATATCCATACTTGAAAACAGCATTATACTTTGCTTTCAAAGTATATTTTAAGGATTCTTTTTGTTTAGAGTAACTTAATCCTTTTGTGTTTATTCTGTAGTATAACAGTTTTTTTGGAATTATAAAAGTTTTATAATGTTTACATACCCTTAATAAAAAGTCATAATCCTGACATAATTTAAATTTTTCATTATACATTCCAACTTTAAAAATAATATCCTTTCTGAACATTATTGAGGAATGTATAAATGGGTTGTATTTCACTATATGTTTTAAAATATCCTTATAATTAGTTATTTCATTATCAACATTGCTATTGATATTTTCTATTATATTTCCATTATTATCTATAAAATATGCTTTTGTACCACATAAAGCATACTCTTTATTTTCTATTAAAAATAACAATTGCTCTCTCAATCTATCAGGATGACTTATATCATCAGCATCCATTCTTGCTATAAATTTACCTTTCGAAAATTTAATAGCTTTATTTAAACTTTTAGTTAATCCTAAATTTTTTTTATTTTTAATAAATAAAATTCTTTTATCAACTTTTAAATAACTTCTTATAAGTTTCTCCGCAATTTTATTATTAGGATTATCAAGTAAAATAATAAATTCAAAATTTTTAAAAGTTTGATTTAAAATAGATTCAATAGATTGTTTAATATACTCTTCTGGCTCATTATATATTGACATTACAACTGATATTTCAGGTTCTTTTACCATGGAAATTCCTTTTATATTTTAAGATGTTACTATAAAAATAGATTTTTTCTACAATTTTATCCCAATCATAGTTTTTTTTAACCAAATTATAGCCCCTTTCACCTATTTTTTTAAGATAATCTTTATCCATATCTAAGATTAACCTTAACTTTTCTGTTAAATCATTGACATCACCAGGATTAACTAAAAAACCATTATAACCATCTTTTACAATAAAAGGAATTTCCCCCACATTTGAAACTAAAACTGGAAGTTTTGCAGCCCAAGCTTCAAGAATCGTTAAAGGGAAACCTTCGCTTAAAGAGGGAAGAACAAATAAGTCGGAAAGCATATATTCCTTTATTAGTTCTTCACCAAAAAGCTTACCTTTAAAAAAAACTATATCCTCTAATTTTAATCTCTTTGCAAAATTTTTAAAAAATTTTTCTTCGTATCCATAGCCTATTAATTTAATAATAACATTTTTTTTTCTTAAAAAATTTTTTAATAAATTTATTGATTGAAGTAAAATATGCACTCCTTTAATTCTATCAAATCTACCAACAAAAAGAATTTGAAAATTCCTATTAATTTTATATTCTTTTAAATAAAAAAATTTCTCAAATCTCTCAACATCCACTCCGTTAGGAATGTATACAGGTTTATTAACATTTTTATATTCTAAAAATTTTCTATCTACAGTAATTTCTAAATCATACTTTATCATTCTTTGAATAAAAATATTTAAAAATTTTAAAATTTTCGTTTTTAAACCTTTACCATACATTTTTTCTAGGACTTCAACACTGCTTCCATGGACATGAAAAACAACTGGTATTTTTAACCATTTACTTAATAATTTACCAGGTAATCCAGGCAAAGTAGAGTGTGCATATATTAAATTATATTTATGTTTTTTATGAAATTTTCTTATAATATTTACTAAATCAAATAACCAAAAAATTCTATCTTTAAATGTCCAATTCCTTTTTTTTCCAACATATATTACCCTAAACTTGTTATTTATATTCTCTACAAAATTTTCTTGTTTCCCAGCAAGATTCATAACAAATAGATCTACTTTTATATTATAATTTTCTGACAACCTTTTAGAAATTTCATAAGCGACCTTCTGACCACCGCCCCATATAGGATGCCAAGCTTCTATTATCATTGCTATTTTCATAAGTTTTACCTCTTAGATTATTCCCAAAAATATATCTATTATCTTATCTACCATTCCATCCGCTGTAAATAAATTTAGATAGTGTTTATAAGCATTGTTTGAATACTTTTTATATATTTTTTTATTTTGTAGTAGAAATTTAATAGCCTCTGCTAGCTTTCTAGAGTCTCTTGGTTCAACAACCAAACCAGAATATTTATGTTTATTTACAAATGTTACTCCAGAACCTTTAACATTTGTTGATACTATAGGTTTTTTAAAACTCATGGCTTCTATCATCACTATTCCAAAAGCCTCCGTTCTTTCTATAGAGGGTAAACAAAATAAATTACAAAATTTATAATAAGCTCCAATTTCATTATCTTTTAATTTTCCTACTAACTGTACTTTATTTTTTAAATTATATCTTCGTATTAAATTTTCATAAGCTTTCCTTTTAGGACCATCACCTGCAAGTAAAATTAAATAATTACTGTCTAAATATCTTGCAGCCTCTATTAAATATTCAAAACCTTTATAATAGATAAATCTACCCAAAGAGAAAATAATTTTTTTTCCTTCATATTTTTTTTTTAATAAATAAAAAAGAGAGTAATTAACTTTGATATTTTCCTTTCTTATTCCTATTGGTACTATCTTACATTTATTTTTGTAATTTTTTAAAATCTGACTAGATTCTACATAATTTGGAGATGTAGCAATTATTATATTAGCTCTTTTTAATAACCAATTAAGAAATGGTTTATAAATAATATAAGAGTATTTCTGTCTAATAATATCACTATGCCAATGTAATATTATCTTTTGATTTGGTTTTATAAAGTACAGAATTAAATTTGACCACGGATCGGGATGATGAAAATGTAATATATCATAATTTTTTATTATAGTCTTAAAATATTTTAAAGCTGAAAAAGAAATTGGAGCGGATGAAAATTTGAAAGATAATGGTAATCTGTAAACTTTATAGCTTATATCCTTTTTTTCTATATTTTCTACTATTAGAGAATTACTTTTTTTATGGTTATAACATAGTACATCGCATTTTATTCCTTTTTCATTTAATTTTTCCGTAATAGTTTGCATAGTTTTCTCAATACCACCTATATGAGGAGGATAGAATCTTCCTATTTGAAGAACTTTCATATTTTTCAACTACCTCTTCTCCCCTTCAATATTTTTACTAATTGTGTTTTTTTCTTGATAAGAATATATTAAAAATTTATTAGCCTGAATTCTAAAAACAATAGACAAGATAAAACATAGTATTATGAAAAATATAATTTTCCAATCTCCGATTTTCAATAAAATCAATAAACCAATAAAACTTAAATTTCCAAAAAATAAAGATAAACTGAAGTTAAACTCCGAGAAAAGAAAAGTAGGGTTATTTTCTCTAGATTTAAAATGTTGTATTTTAAGTGTTTTTAAATTTGACCAAGGGTACAAATTCTCTACTTCTTCGCTATCTGAATACAAATACTTGTATACCTTAAAAATAAAATTAAATATTATTTGTATAGATTCTGTAAATATTATTCCAACAACAAAAATTAATGGATAAATTTCCTTTTGAAGTAAACAGGAAAAGTTTTCAAAACACTCCGTGTGCAAGTGTATGCATAAATATAAAAATATTAATAAGTACCCTGTAAGAAAATAAACTCCCAATCTTAATACTAAAAATCTAATGCTTTCCATTTCTTTTTTTTATTTTTAAGGATCGATAACTATCACCACTTCATTTGTATTTTCATTAAGCTTCCAAGGATTGGAAATATTTCTATTATCAATTTTTTTTCTTATCTTCTTATCAATCTCTTCATTATGTACAATATGGGAAGTATTTAATATAAAAATATTTTTTACATTTAAATTTTCACAACTACAATTGTATATTTTATCTATCTTTTTTGATAAATTACTAAAATTATATTTTAATTCCATTAAACTCTTACTTATAATTTTTACTTTATATTCTAATTTATTATTAAAAGTTAACAAATTTTTTATTTTTACATTTAAATTATGTATGCTATTTTTAATTTGTTTGAAACTGTAAACATTAAAGTTACCATAACTTAAATTATTCTGAGAGCAAATTTTTAAAGTTGAATCAAATGAAATTTTATTTACAAAACTTTTACAAGATTTTAAATCAAAACAAAGTAGATATTTTACAAATTTATCAGACAAAAAACATATACAAAAAATAATAAGATTTATTAAAACTATAAAAAAAAGAAAATAAGATTGACAATTATATTTTATACATTTCGTTTTTGTTTTTTTAAAAAACACATCCTTTTTATCTTCCATACCTATCCTCAAAACGTTCAATATCATCCTCTTCTAAATATTCCCCCACTTGAATTTCTATAATTTCTAGAGGTATTTTTCCAGGATTAATAATTCTATGTTTTTTACTTTTTGGTACATATATACTTTCATTTTCATGAATAAAATATTCTTTTAAACATCCTTGATTATCTTCTAAAATTATTTTGGCTGTACCCT
>Ga0256837_1001854_pt1 | contig 13901 bp, 13 predicted proteins | sample 4562384metaG_FD_185976 | JGI IMG/M metagenome (GOLD analysis project Ga0256837, IMG submission 185976) | Hydrothermal vent microbial communities from Guaymas Basin, Mexico - 4561-384 | ecosystem: Environmental > Aquatic > Marine > Hydrothermal vents | place: Mexico: Guaymas Basin | collected... | reverse complement strand
ATCTGCAAGTGTCGCTTTTATAGATACAGCTATTGCTCTTATTGCAGGACTTGTTATATTTTCATTTTTATTTAATGCTGGAGCAGAGCCAAGTGCTGGTCCAGGACTTGTATTTATCTCTCTTCCACCAGTATTCTCTGAGTTTGGAAGCTTAGGAAGTATTTTTAGTGTTGCATTTTTTGTGGCATTAGGATTTGCAGGTATTACTTCAGCTGTCTCTATTGTTGAGCCTACTATCCTCTATATGACGAGTAGATTTGACTACTCAAGAGCAAAATCACTATTTATAGTTGGTTCTGCAACATATATACTTGGTATAATGGCATTATTATCAAACGTAAAAGAGTTTGCATCATATGTAACATTTGGTGGTAAAGGAACATTTGACATATTAGATTTTATGAGTTCTTCTATTATGCTACCTCTAGGTGGAATTATGATAGCTGTATTTGTAGGTTATGTTTTAGACCGTTCTAAGGTATATTCAATGTTAAAAGAGTATATGAATGATACTGTCTTTGCTTTATGGTATTTTTCGATAAAATATTTAGTACCTGTTGCAGTATCTGCAGTAATGATAAATAAGATATTCTTCTAAAGGGTTAACCTATGAGAGATTTAGAGTTAAAAAATGTTTTAAAAGTAGATGGTAGAGAATTTTTAGTCTCTACCATTAGTATGCATGTTCGACATTCATGGTTTGAAGATGATGTAAAAAAACTTGTTTATGAAACGATGGTTTTTGAAGTTATAAATGATGAAGTTCAGTATCATAAAACTATTTTTAATGAGCGTTATAATATGCCAGATGAAGCTATAGCTGAGCATGGCGCAATACTTAAAAATCCAAAACACTTTTTTATTATTTAGATTTTAGGTAACTCTATCGTGAAGAGTGCTCCTTCTAGGGTATTCTTCACACGTAAATTACCAGAAAAGTTTTCTACTATTATAACTTTTGACATATAAAGTCCAATTCCTGTCCCACTTTTTTCTTTTGTTGTAAAATATGCATCAAAGACTTTTTGTAGAGCATCTTCTTTTATGCCCCCTGCATTATCTTCAATAGTTACTTTATTTATATTATTTTCAGTAAAAAGTTTTATCTTTATAAAAGGAGATTTTATATTTTTTTCTTCTAGAGCTTCTCGGGCATTATGCATTATATTTAATATGACTTGTGAAAATTGATTTTTATACCCTTTTACATTAAAGTTCTCCTGTACTTCTATTGCAATTTTGATACCTTCGTGTTTTATAGAAGCACCTATTATTTTATATGTATCTTTTATGGATTGTTTTACATTAAAAATTGATATTTTTTTGTCTGGTATATAAAAATTCTTAAAATCATCTATCGTTTGTGACATATAATCCATCTGTTCTAGTGTATTATTGATATATTTATTAAATTGTTCATCACTTAGTTTACCTAGAGATTTAAAAGTTTTCATATTTTGTAAGATTAAGCTTACTCTTGTTATAGGGTGCCTCCATTGATGAGCAATATTACCTATCATCTCTCCTAGTGCTGCAAGTTTTGCTTGATTTTCTAGTATTCTATCTTTGGCTCTATTCTTTTCAATCTCTTCTTCTACCCTTTTTCCTAAGTTATTAGCTAATTCTGTTATATCATTTGATTTTGTATAGAGTGATTGATATATTTTTTTTGCAGGAGATGATGAGATATAAGCAAATGGAATAGCTATTAATATTGCATATATTATGGTAAAAAGAACTCTTTTTTTAACTAGCTCTTTTGTTTTTGCTATTTTTGCTGCATTTTCAAAATATACGAGTCTATATTCATCATAATTTTTATATATAAGTGGCTGTATAAAATATCTATTTTCTTCATTAAAGATTGGTCTTTTACTAAATATCTCTTTTTCTTGTATTTGAAATTCATCTATAATGTTGTATTTTGTGTTAAGATATTTTGTCCAGTTTTTATTGTGGTCTTTATGAATAAGAAAATTACCATATTTATCGATAAGATAGACATCGAAAGTGGATGATTCTGTAAGAGTATTTAAATATGGCTGCATGAATATATTGATGATTACAAAGCCTTCAAAAGATGAGCCATTGTATACTTGATGTGCTACTCTCAAGACAGGTTTTATTGGCTTTTCTATATGGCCATGTTCTATATTGAGATCTATTTTCGAGAACCAAACTTCATTTTTATTGATGCGACAACAAGCTTTATAGTAATATCTAGCTGACTTATTTTGTAAACTATTTGCTTTGATAACTATTGGTTTACTACCTATATCTTTTCTATCTAATCGTATTATCTCTTGTCCATTTTTATCAATATATCTTAATTGCATATAGTTTTTATCAGAAAGCATAAATGTTTTAAATAGTGAATCTATGTTTTCATATCTTCTTTTATCTGTTTTGATAAATTTTTGTAAAATTCTATTTTCAGCTAATGCTTTTATTGTATTTGATTTTTTAGCATAAAATTCTTTATAGAAATTTTCTTTATAACTAGCCTCTTTTTGAACTTCTAATTTAAAATTTTTAATCGACTCATTTGCTGAAAATTTTACATGTAGAAGATAAATTCCAGCTAGTATTAGTATTGCAAAGATTATATAAGAGAGTAGTAGAGTTATCTTAAATTTTTTATTTTGTTTTTTTAAATTTGCTAACTCAATCATGGTAGCTTTCTATTTTGTAGCCAGTTCCTCTTATATTTTGTATGAAGTCATAAGATAATTTAGTACGTATTTTTTTTATTTGCGTTCTTAACGTGTTACTATTAACTATCTTATCATCCCAAACATAATCCATTAAAGTGTTACTATTAATTACATGGTTAAGATTTTTTACAAGATAATAGATAAGATTTTTTTCATTTTCTGTAAAGTCTATGATTTTTTTGCAGTCGTAAAGTTCCATAGATGTTGTATCATAAAATTGATCTGGTCCTAATCGAACTTTTTTTGAAGTAATTTCAAGAACTAGTTTGTTCATACGAAGCTCTAGCTCTTCAAAATGAAAAGGTTTTCGTATATAGTCACTACAACCAGCTTGAAATCCAAGTTTTATAGTGTTTATGTCACTCATTGAAGTTAAAAATATTGCAGGAGTTTGAACTCCCATAGATCTTATCTCTTCTAGTGTTTCTATACCATTTTTTACTGGCATATTTATATCTAATAAAAATATATCTGTACTATAGATATTAGCGTTTTCTAAAAGCTCCTCACCATTGAGATAACACTCTACACTATGATTTTTTATCTCAAAATAGAGCTTTATCTCTTCAGCAATTAGTTCATCATCTTCAAGTAGAATTATTTTCAATTATAAAGCACCTCTACAAGACACCTTCTTCTTTTAAATATTCTCCAAAATCTTTATTTTTATATAAACCAGTATTGACATACTTTAAAAAAGCCTTCATACGCTTTGGATCTGTATACCCTGGAAGCTGTATAAGTCTATTCCAGCCTTTATCAAACATGACAATAGTTGGAGTTACTCTTGAGCCAAATTGCATTTTTAAAGATAGAGAAGTTGTTTTTACAGGAGGTGTTTTGTCCCCAATTTCAAAACTTTCTTGCTCATCAATTGGAATGTAATAGACATTCATTTTACCTTTTATTAAAGAACTCAACTCTTCATTTGTATTTAAATCTTTTTTTAAAACTTCACAATATGGGCAGTTTTTACTTCCCAAAATAAACATTACATTTTTGCCATCGGCTTTTAATTTTTTACTATATGAAATTATATCTGATGCAATTATACTTGTTGAAAAAAGTAAAATTAAAACAAATAATCCAAATAATTTTTTCATCGTCACTCCCCTTTTTATATACTTAAAGAACTAAGAGTAATCTTAGCCCTTTAGTATACCTTTTTTAATATAAAATTGTTTTAATTCTTTATAAATGTCGCCAGTTTTTCTGTTTACGCCTTCCCATCTTTTAGATTCTATAAAATCTAAAGTAGCTTTAAACTGATCTGGTCCCATATATCCAGGAACTATAAAAATACTCTTAGTCTGCTTATCTGTAAAGATAAGAGTAGGAGTAGCTTGAACACCATATATTTCAATCAAAGTTTTTGTATCAACTTGAGACATTTCACCTTGATGATCTAAAAGGTGCATTCTATTTTCATCTATAGATAAACTATATGTTGAAAAGTCATTTGTAAGACGATTTTTTAAATCTTCGCTTCCTAAGATATCATCTTTTAGTTGATCGCAATACTTACATGTAGAGCTTTCAAAAATAATCAATCCATATTTTCCATTTGAAGATATTTTTGCATTATCTTGAGTAATACTACTTATATCACGTTTTATTGCTTTAGGAGCTACTTTTTTAGCCGCTGTATGAGTCTCTATTTTACTTTGTGGCACAGCTTTCTCTTTCATGATTTTTGCTTTAGTTTCAGTAACAACTGTTTTATCTTCACAGCCAGAGAAGATAAAAAGGGCTACTAAAAGTAGCCCTAAAACTTTATAAAAAGTTTTTATCATTTAGCAGCCTTAGCTGCATCCATAAAGATTCCACTAACTTTGTTAATGTGGTCTTTATCGTTTAAAATACCAGGGTTAGTATTTAACTTATCCCATAGTGCTTTATTTGACATATGCTCATGACATCCCATACAAACACCAGTTCTTTCCATCTTATCTCTCATATCTTTTGGAAGAGGAGCAGATGCTGGCCAGTGTGTACCAACAGTTTGAAGTTGCTTTCCAGTTTTTCTATCTACTACTGTTGACCAGTCGTAGTTCATACCAGGAATTGCTTTCATCTGTACAGTTGTATTTTTAGATGCAAGTTCTTGCTTCTTAGGATCTTTTCTATTTAGATTTTCAAGGTCTAAGTAGAAATCTTTTCCTTGTCCAGTCATAAACTGTCCATCTTGGATACCATAACCTAATGTCTTAGGATTAGAGTGACAACTTTCACAAGTTCTAGCTTTTCTACCAGTTGTGTGAGGTTGAACAGGACTCATATCAGTACCAGCTACAAGTGAGCCATTTGGTCCATCAGGAACTTGAGCTTGTTTGTTTAGAACAAGAGTTTTCCCATTTGGTCCGATTACTGTATATGTAACTTGACAACCAGGGATGATTGGAGTTACAAGGCCTTCACCATTGATTCCTAAAATTGGGTCTTCCCATCTTAAGTAACTTCTAGTTTCACTTGCTTTACCCATCTGTTTAGCACCTTTAGTACCAAGAACAGACTCTAAAGTCTCACCATTTTTAAAGTGAGTTGCACCACTAGCTACCCAGTCAGTTTTTGACTTACCTTTAGTATAATCAACTTTGATATGACAACCATAACACTGTGGAGCCCAATCAGCATGACAAGCATAACACTCTAGGTTATCCATGTGAGCTTGAACAGAATCCATAGATACTTTAGCTTCTTTAGATTTCCATGTATTGTTTACATGCTTCTCTTTAAGTAGTGGAGCCATAAGGTCTTTACCGCTAGCTAAGTGAACAAGTACTTCATTTGCACCTTTTTTCTTAACTACGTTACCTAGTGGGTTACCACGAGTAGACATAATATATCCACCCTCTTTGTCATAAACAGTACCATAAGTCATCCAATCAGGAATAGTAGTCGCAAGACCACGAGGACCTTCAGGAGTCTCTATACCAAACTTTTCACCATAACCAATAGGAAGTTCCCATGGATAGTCTTTGTTTGTACCATGACAATCAGAACACTCAACTTCAACTTGAGCTAGAGTAGTTCCAGCGATACTACCATCACCATGCATAGAGATAGATGTGTGACAATCTTGACAAGTCATACCTGCTTCAAAGTGAAGATCAGATTTGATATGCTTATATCTCTTACCGTGAGTTTTAGATTGGCTTTTACCACCTTCGTTTAATGGAGAACCATAAGGTTGTTCCATCATACCAACGTAGCTTGGTCCAATTCTCTTACCTCTATTGTGACAAGAGTTACAAGTTTCAGGGTGCATACCACTAAAAGTTACGCCTGTACTTGGAACATAAACTTTAGCTTCACGAGATGCTTGCATAGTATGAACTAGTAAATGACCATGCTCTTTTTTATCGATTGATTTGTCGTTACCTTCATAGATACCTTCGTTTCCATAAGGGATATGACAAGCTGAACAACCCATACCTCTCCAGTCACCTCTACCTTTTCTACCTCTTACACCAATGTGACATCTTTGACAATCACTTCTTTGGTAAGTAATAGAAGCAGCATAACCGATTTCAGCATCTGTTTTACCTATTAAGTCTTGTGGACCTTGAGGTGGTAGTGGAAGTTGCTTAAGTTCAGTTGGGAATTGGTCAGGATATTTATCCATCATATTTAACATATACTTCTTATAAGTATCTGTTCCCCAAGCTGGCTCTTTACCATCTTCATCTTTTACATCATAGTTTGCAAACTTAACTTTTTTAGTTGGTTCACTTCCCCATGAGTGTAGGTTACCTTGAATCTTTCCAGCTTCAGTTGCCATCAAACCTTTTTTCATGTTTGATACAGTTGTAGCGTGACATAGACCACAAGTTTTATCAGCAATCCAGATACTTCCTGGATCTCTAACAAATGCCTCTAGACCACCTGGATGATTTGGAGCACCCTTGTGCGCCATTTCTTTCTTAGTAGCTTTTACGTTACCACCATGACAAACAGTACAGCCATCAGGATCGCCAATGCCCGCGCCCAATGCTTTTATCTGTTTCATCATGTCAGAATCTTGATGTCTTATATCTTCTAATCCGTTGTGACACGACATACAGCCTTTATCAGCTGCATTTGCGCCAATAGCGAATGCGAAGAAAAGAAACATCATAAATATGCTTTTTTTCAACATATTTTCCTCCTTTTTGAGATTAGCCATTTCTGACTTTTACAATTTTACAATTTCAAAGTGCCCTTAAAGTGCCAATTGATTAATATCAAGATATTATGTGTATAATTAATTTACAATTAAATTATTACTTAACTAAACAAGGAGATTTGTTTGAGATTATTATTTGTTATTTTATTGATGTTATCATCACTTTCGGCTGATTTGATTGAATTATCTACTGATTGGTATAGAAACTTAGATGAAGCAAAAGCAAAAGCAGTTGAGTTGAAAAAACCTATTTTACTTTTTATTCATTCGAGAAATTGTTTTTATTGTCCTAAGATGATTGAAAATGTATTTCCAACTCCTAAATTAGCAGAACAACTTAATAGAGATTTTGTTCTTCTTTCATTAGATGGTTCTACTGGTTCGGATAGTATAGAAGAAGATGTTACAGATCAAGCTCCACAAAGATTTATTACAAGTGTTACTCCTGCTATATTTTTTATGGGACCAAATGAAGAGAAGTTAACTAGAAGTAATAAAAAGCATATGGTTATTTATGGTTACTGGAGTGTGGAAGATATGAGTGAATGGGCAAATGATGCATTGAAAAGATTTAAAAAAAGATACGGAGATAAATATGCTAAATAAAATATTTTTTATCTTTATGTCTATATCAGTTTTTAGTACAACTTCCTTTGCTGCCAAAAATATTGCGGGACAAAAGTATTATTTAAAACAGTGTTCATCTTGCCATGGGAAAGGAAATCGTGGTGGTGGTTTAGCTATAAGTTATGAGTGGGAAGAGTATTTTGCAAATGGTGCAAAAGCTCTTATATCATTTCATCATGATGAGCCAAAAGCATTACCATATTTAAAATCAGAAAAATTTCAAAAACAGAAAAAGAAAATGTTAAATTTTCTTATAGAGTTTGCAAGCGACTCACAAGGTATTCCTAGTTGCAATAATTAAAATCTGATATAATTAGGCTTTTATTCTAATATTGGAAGTACATTTGTATAAAAAAGTTCTGTTTTTACTAGTTGTTTTTTTTGCTATTGATATATTTGCTTCTGCAGTACCAAGAGATATTCTTTTAGTTCATTCATATCATAGAGGGTATAAGTGGAGTGATGATATATCAAAAGTTTTTGAGACTAAGTTTGAAAATAGCACAGAAGCATCTTTAACAACAGTATATATGGATACAAAAAAAGTAGCTACTACTTTATATTTTGATAGATTGTTTGAATTATATGAAGAGCAGTTTAAAAATAGAGGTTTTGATTTAGTAGTTGCAGCTGATAACAATGCCTTAGAATTTATTATAAGATACCATGAACATCTTTTTAAAGATTTGCCAGTTGTTTTTTTAGGTATCAATAACTTTGATGATGCCATGATATATGAGAATAATATGCGCTCATATATGACTGGAGTTGTTGAAAAAGTTGATATTAAAAAAAATATAGATTTGATATTAAAAATTCATCCTACTTTAGAAAAGATTGTTATTATTAATGATAGATCTCGTACAGGATATGCACTAAAAAGAGATATAAATCAAGTTTTACCACTTTATAAAGATAAATTAAAATTTGAATATATAGATAATATGGCTATAGAGGAGCTAAAAAATAAAGTTAAACATTTACCTACTAGAACAGCTATACTTTGGGTACTTCTTTTTAAAGATAAAGCAGGAAATTTTTTTACACATAAAGAGAGTTTAAGACAAGTAAGAGAAGTATCTAATACTCCTATATATGGACTTTGGGATTTTTATCTTGGAGAAGGTATTGTTGGAGGTGTTTTAACAAGTGCAACAGCTCAAGCTCACTCTGCTGTAAAGATGGTAGATAAGATTTTAAAAGGGGCTGACCCGAGAAAAATGCCTATTTTGAAAAAGAGTCCAAATAAATATATGTTTGATTACAATGAGTTAAAAGAGTATAACATTAAAGTACCTGATGATATAAATATTTATGAAGAGATTAATAAACCATTCTCTTTTTATGAAGAGTATAAGTATTTAGTATGGTCAATAATTACTATCATCGTTATTATCAGTATTATTTTAGTTTTATTAGCAATAAATGTGATGAAAAGAAAAAAAAGTGAATTAGCACTCTCTAGTCAACTTAAGTTTATAGCTGTTTTAATGGATACAATTCCAAACCCAATGAATTATAAAAATTTAAATGGACAATATGTAGGGTGTAATAAAGCTTTTGCAGATTTATTGGGAAAAACAAAAAAAGAGATTTTAGGTAAAAGTGTTTTTGATTTTTTCCCGGAAAGATGGGCAAAAGAGCAAAGACAAAAAGATAAAGAACTTTTAAGAGACGAGGCTACAGATAATTTTGAAATGACTCTTCATCTTCCAGATGGAAGTTCCAGAGTTATGACTTATAATAAAACAGTATATTCTAATATTGATGGAAATATTGGTGGAATTGTAACAATTATGGATGATGTAACAGAGAGAAATCAACAAAAGCAATTTCTCATACAGCAATCAAAACTAGCAGAAATGGGTGAAATGGTAGGAGCTATTGCACATCAATGGAATGAACCTTTAGTTGAGTTGTCAGCTATTTTACAAGATATGGAGTTTAGTTATATTCAAGGTGAGATGAGTGAAAAGAAAATGCGTGATTTTGTAAATGAATCTATGATTCAGATTCAATATATGTCACAAACACATAAAGATTTTAGAAATTTTTTGAAGCCATCTACAAAAAAAATTATTTTTTGTGCAAAAAAAGCTTTAGATGAGGTTTTAGAGATAATAGGAAGACAGGTTTTTTACTCTCATATTAAACTTAGTGTTATATGTAAAGATGAGTATGTACAAGTTTTTGGTTATGAAAATGAGTTTAAACAAGTGCTTTTAAATATAATAAATAATGCCAAAAACAAAATAGTAAGTGCTAAAAAAGGTAAAAATATTACTATACAAGTGTCAGCTGAAAAAAATAGTGCTAGTATTAATATAAGAGATGATGGAGGAGCAATACCAAAAAAGACAATAAATTTTATATTTGATCCATTTTTTACAACAAATAGAGATGGAACAGGATTGGGTTTATATATGGCTAAAGTTATAATTGAAGATAAAATGAATGGAAAAATAAGTGCATATAACTATCATAATAGTGCGGTGTTCAACATAATAGTACCAAATAAGGAAAAATTAAAATGAAAATTTTATTATTAGAAGATAATAAAAGATTAAATGAAACAATAGTTAAAAGACTTGAAGTAAAAGGTTTTATAGTAGACAGCTTTATAGATGGTCAAGAAGCGTATGATTCAATAGATAATGGATATACTTGTTTTGTTTTAGATATAAATGTACCTACTTTAGATGGAACACAAATACTTAAAAAGATACGAGAATTCAATATGGATACTCCAGTTATTATAATAAGTTCTACAGTTGAGCTTGATGTAATAAAACAGTCATATAATTATGGTTGTAATGATTATATAAAGAAACCTTTTTTTATAGATGAGTTAGAAATAAAGATTGAAAAATTATGTAATTTAGATCATGATTTAATTGAAATAACAAAAAGTTATATTTTTAATTTTAAAGAGAGTATTTTAGAAGTTGATGGTAAACAAGAGCACCTGTCTCGAAAAGAAAGACTTCTTTTGAACTTACTTTTAACACATAGAGGAAAGGTAATATCTTTCGATAGTATCCAAGCTATTGTTTGGGAGGGTAATTTTGCCAGTATTGATTCTATTCGCTCTCTTGTACGAAGAGTAAGAAAAAAAATTCCATTTGATTGTATAGATACAGCAGTAGATGTTGGTTACCTTTTTAAGAAAGAAGATGATTGTAACTAATAGTAACTAAAAAGTAAACAAGTTATCTTTGTGGCTCTATATAATATAAAATATCATATCCATGTCATGTACCATTGTTAAACTTGGTTAAATTTTAAAAGGAGAAAGTATGAAGATAACAAAAGTTCTTGGAACTTTAGGTTTAGTAGCTGCATTAGCAATTAGTGCACAAGCTGCTGAAAAAAAAGTTAAGTGGAAAATAGCTACCACTTGGGGTCCTACGGCTATACCATTTTCAACTGCTGTAACAAATATGGCAGATATGGTAAAAAAGATGAGTGGAGGAAACTTTACAATTCGTGTTGATGCTTCAAATAAACATAAGGCACCATTTGGAATCTTAGATATGGTAAAACTTGGTCAGTATGAGATGGGGCACTCTGCATCATATTATTGGAAAGGTAAGGATATAAACCTTCTTCCTTTTACAACTATGCCTTTTGGTATGACTACTCCTGAACAGTATTCTTGGTTTTACTATGGAGGGGGTATGGAGCTTATGGAAAAAGCTTATGCAAAACATAAAGTTTTATCATATCCTGGTGGTAACACTGGAAATCAGATGGGTGGTTGGTTTAGAAAAGAGATTAATACTTTAGATGATTTAAAAGGTCTTAAGATGAGAATTCCAGGGTTTGCTGGAGAGATTATGGCTCAACTTGGACTTACTGTAACAAATATTGCTCCGGGTGAATTATATACTTCACTAGAACGTGGTACTATTGATGCGTTGGAATGGGTTGGACCTGGAATGGATATAAGAATGGGATTCTATAAAGTTGCTCCTTATTACTATACTGGTTGGCATGAGCCAGCTACTGAGTTACAATTCTTAGTAAATAAGAAAAAGTTTAACAAACTTAGTGATAAAAATAAAGAGATTTTAAGAGTAGCTATGAGAGTTGCTGCATATGATATGTATATAGAAAACTATTATATGAGTACTGAAGCTTGGGCTAAGATTAAGACTGAATATCCAGATATTAAAGTTAAAACTTTTCCAAAGCCAGTTATGGATGCTATGAAAGCTGCAAACAAGAAACTTATCGCTGAAAAAATTAAAGGTCATCCTTTATTAAAAGAGATTTTAGATTCTCAAGCTGCTTATCAGAAGAAATCTAGAGAGTGGACTAAAATGTCAGATTATCAATACCTTAAAGACAATCTTTAGGATATGAATATAACCACCACTTTAGTGGTGGTTAAATTTTTTAAAGTTTACTTAATACTGAATTTTACAAAATTTAAAATTAGAGGTAGCGGGTCCCTCAAAATATAAAATAAGGATGGTTATGCTTGATAAAATAGAAATATTTTATAATAAATTAACAAAAGCTTTAGGTACATTTTTGTTCATTGTTATGTTACTTATGACAATTAATGTATTTTATGATGTTGTTATGAGATATGTTTTTTCGCAAGGTTCAATTGCAATGCAAGAGATGGAATGGCATTTGTTTTCAGTTTTGATTCTTTTAGGTATGTCATACTCTTTGATGGAAGATGCTCATGTAAGAGTTGATATTATATATGATAGATGGAGTATTAGAAAAAAAGCGTGGATAAATATGATGGGATCAGTTGTTTTTATACTTCCAATATCTTTACTAGTAGCAACAAATTCTGTAGAGTTTGTCATGGAAGCATTTAATTCAAATGAGATAAGTGGAGATCCAGGTGGTCTAACACATCGTTGGATAGTTAAAGCTCTTATACCAGGTTCTTTTTGGTTTTTAATATTTTTTACATTTGGGTTTTTTATCAAAAATCTAAATATTTATAGAAAACATAAGCCAGAAGATAAAAAATTAGGGGCGAAATCATGATAGGAATTATTATGTTTTTTGCAGCACTTGCAATGCTGCTTATAGGATTTCCTGTTGCTTTTACTTTTGGAGCTGTTTCAGTTTTTTTTGGTTTAGCTGCTGGAATTTTGGAAGCTATACAAGAGGGTATTCCTCTTATGGAAGGGCTTGTTGATACCGGTGTTGATATGTTTGCATTTATGCCATTTAGAATTTATTCAATTATGCAAAACACAATTTTAATGGCAGTTCCTCTTTTTATCTTTATGGGAGTTATCTTACAAAAAACAGGACTTGCTGAGAGATTACTTGAATCTATGGGCTCTTTGTTTGGTAAAATGAGAGGTGGTGTTGCAATTAGTACGGTTTTGGTCGGCTCACTTTTAGCCGCTTCAACTGGTGTTGTTGGTGCTAGTGTTGTTGCTATGGGAGTTATATCTCTACCAGTTATGTTGAAATATAATTATGATAAGAAATTAGCAACAGGAGTTATATGTGCCTCAGGAACTTTGGGTCAAATTATACCTCCATCGATTGTTTTAATTATTCTTGGAGATGTTTTTCAAGTTCCAGTTGGAGATCTGTTTAAGGCAGCAATTTATCCTGGACTTTCTCTTGTTGGTGCTTATATACTGTATATTGTTGTAGTGTCATTTTTCAATAAAGATGTAGCTCCTGCTATTCCGGTAGAAGAAGATGCTGGAACAAAGATTAGACAAATTATAACTGCTTTGAAAGCTATTATCCCTCCACTTGTATTGATTGTATTGGTTTTAGGATCTATTTTCGCAGGAATTGCAACTCCTACAGAGTCTGCTGCAGTAGGAACTGTTGGTGCAATGGTTTTAGCCTTAATGTATGGAGTATTTTCAATAGATATGCTTAAAGAAGGTGCTTTAGAAACATCAAAAGTAACTGCAATGGTTTTTGCTATCCTAATTGGTGCAACAGCGTTTTCAATGGTCTTTACTTACACTGGTGGTGATGCAATCGTTGAAGAGGTAATGATGTCACTTCCTGGTGAAAAATGGGGATTTATAGTAACTTCTATGCTAGTTATTATGTTTTTGGGATTTTTTATAGATTTTGTTGAAATTTCTTATATTATCGTTCCTATTTTAGTACCAATTGCAATAAATCTTGGAATTAATCCTGTTTGGTACGCAATTTTAATTGCTATGAATTTACAAACATCATTTTTAACTCCACCATTTGGTTTTAGTCTTTTTTATCTCAGAGGAGTTGCTCCTGCTAGTGTAAAAACGACAGATATATATAAAGGTGTTATGCCTTTTATTGTAATCCAGATTGCTATATTGGCGATTTTAGTTATTGAGCCAGGTTGGTTTGGTATAGACTTTTAAATTACAAAGTACTGCATGATTATATGCAGTACTTTAAAC
>Ga0256837_1001853_pt1 | contig 13905 bp, 13 predicted proteins | sample 4562384metaG_FD_185976 | JGI IMG/M metagenome (GOLD analysis project Ga0256837, IMG submission 185976) | Hydrothermal vent microbial communities from Guaymas Basin, Mexico - 4561-384 | ecosystem: Environmental > Aquatic > Marine > Hydrothermal vents | place: Mexico: Guaymas Basin | collected... | reverse complement strand
AAATTTTCAAATTCATGGACAGGAACTATAATAATAGTTCTGTTTGTAATATTTTTCATAGCACAAGCATTTAGAATCCCTAGTGGTTCAATGAAAGATAGTTTACTTATAGGTGACCATCTTTTTGCTAAAAAATTTGCTTATGGTATCTCTATGCCACATATTCCATTTCTTGAGATGTCAATTATGCCATGGAGTGACAAACTTCGCTTAATAGATGGAGATAAACCAGCGCGTGGAGATATTGTTATCTTTAGACCTCCCCATAATCATAAACAACACTATGTAAAAAGATGTGTTGCAACAGAGGGTGATGAACTTTTTGTATCTGAAAAAGACCTCTATATTCATCATTCTGAGGGTGATGATTGGATTAAAGAGAACTTCAAAGATTTTGAAATAATAGCTTTTTATGGAAAACTTTGGGTTAAAAATCCATATATGAAAGAGCATCCAGGTATTCATCATGATGCAAAAATTATCAATGATGGTAAATATCCGATGCCTCTGTTTTACGTAAATCCTATTAAAATAGATAAAGATTTTTATTTTATGATGGGTGATAACCGTGACCACTCTAACGATAGTCGTTTTTGGGGTCAAGTACCTTATGATAATATAGAGGGAACACCTTGGTTTATCTATTTTTCTATTGATGAAAATTGGGAGATCAGATGGGATAGAATGGGTAAAACACCAACTGATTTAGAAGAACCTTTTCATCTTGATAAAGCAAGAGAAGAGCGTTTAAGAGTAGATAAAGATGACCATGGAATCTATTGATTTACTCAAAATAGTAACAGCAGTTCTAGCACTTGCGATAGCCGTGATAGGGCATGAAATCATGCATGGCTGGGTTGCTTATCTTTATGGTGATACAACTGCTAAAAATGCTGGAAGATTAACTCTAAACCCTATCTCTCATATAGATTTAGTTGGAACTATTATCGTTCCAGCAACTATGTATTTTTTACCTATGCTTCTTAGTGGAGAGAGTGGGTTTTTATTTGGTTGGGCTAAACCTGTACCTATAAATACATCAACAGTAGTTAAAAATGGTGGTTACAATGCCGCTATGCAAGTTGATTTAGCTGGGATAATGTATAATTTTACATTAGCAGTAATAGCTTCTATTGTGTTAGTTTCAATGAGTACACCAACTGTAGCAGATGGACTCTCTTATATATTTTTATATCTTTTAGTTTATCAACTGCTTATTATAAATGTTGTATTAGCAGTATTTAATCTACTGCCAATCCCTCAATTTGATGGAGCTCATTTTATCTCTCATTTGGCACTGAAATATAAGATAGATGCTATCGCAGAGTTTTTTTATAAATATGAAAAATATGGAATAATTATAGTTCTTGTTGTGTTAATGACACCAATCAAAGATTATGTATTACTTTTACCAGTTAGTACACTTCTTCAACTACTTACAACATATTAAAGGAAAAAAATGAAATTTTATATAGCTACAGACCATGCAGGAATTGATTTAAAAGATTATACAGTTGAATTACTCAAAGATAAAGGTCACGAAGTTATTGACTTAGGTCCATTTTCTAAAGATAGAGTAGATTATCCAGATTATGCACATAAAGTTGCTCAGTCTGTATTAAAAGATTCTGATGCACAAGGTATCCTTATCTGTGGTTCAGGTATCGGTATGAGTATGGCGGCAAATCGTCATGCAGGTATTCGAGCTGCTCTTTGTCATGATGCTTATACTGCTATGGTTGCCCGTGCTCATAATGATGCAAATATTTTATGTTTTGGTGAACGTATAGTAGGAAAAGGTGTTGCTGAATCTATTTTAGACGCTTGGATAGATGGTAGTTTTGATGGTGGTCGTCATTGTGGAAGAGTTGAAAAAATAGAAGGATAGATTTATGTTTTGGGAATGGTCACTTTTAACTATATTATCTATTTTAGCGGTTTATTTTTTTGTAAAAATGTATTACTTTCAAAGTATTACACATAAAGAACAACGGGGTAATGAATTAATGAAGCTTACTCTTCAAGAAGCTGAAATATTAATACGAAAATACCAAATCCAACTTCAGCGTGCTTTAGGAAATGTAGATATTTTAAGTGAAGAGCTAACAAAATTAAGAAATGAGTTAAAAACTCTTAAACAAAGAAATACTAAACATCGACAAGAAACTGATGCTTTAAATGGTAAAATACAGGCATTAGAAGATCGTATCGATGCATTATTATAATATAAAGGATTAATTATGACACTAAGTAATACAGAAAGAAAGATTATTGAAAATGCTATTCGTGATATAAAAGATTTTCCTCAACAAGGGATAGTTTTTAAAGATATTACAACTTTATTAAATGATAAACAAGCTTACGGTGTTTTAATGAATCACTTATACCAAAGATATAAAGAATATAATTTAGATTATATTGCAGGTATTGATGCGAGAGGTTTTATATTTGGTGCAGCGTTAGCACAGATGTTAAATATCGGTTTTGTTCCTATTAGAAAAAAAGGAAAGCTACCATCTACAACTATTAGTGAAAAATATGCACTAGAGTATGGTGTAGATGAGATAGAGATTCATATAGATGCTTTTAATAATGAAAAAGATGCTCGTGTTCTTCTTATCGATGACCTAATAGCAACGGGTGGAACAGCAAATGCCGCTGCAAAACTTATAAAAGATACTGGTGCTAATTGTGTTGAATCTTGTTTTATTATTGGTCTTAATTTTTTAGATGGGCAAGAGAAGTTGAGAGAGCAGACTGAGGTTTATTCGCTTATAGAAGTAAATTAATGCTAAAGCTAACCGTTAAAAACTTTGGAGTTTTAAAAGATATAGATATAGAACTCAATAAAACAAATCTTTTTATCGGTGATAATGGTAGTGGGAAAAGTACATTAGCTAAGCTAATTACTGTTCTTACCGACTTTACTATTGATGAAGATGAAATTATTAAAAGACTTAAAAATTTTAATATTGATTTTCTTAATAAAGAATGTTTTATTCAACTTAAAGAAGATGATAAATTAATTATTGAAATAATAGGTTTAATAGTAAACTTTTCTTCAGCTAGAAAAGAAGTTCATCAAAAAATTAAACATCTTGAACATTCTATTCTAATGAGTAAAATAGTTGATGATGTTAAAGATGATAAATTAGAAATATTTTTAAATTCTTTGCTTAAAGATGATTCATTTAAAAATGATGAAAAAGCAAAAAAAAATCTTACTAAAATTTGTGAAAATTCCGAATATAGAAATCAATTAAGTAATACTGATAAAACTATTAATATTCTTAAATCAAAATATATCCCAGCTGAAAGAAATCTAATCTCACTTTTCAATCAATCACTCAGCAATATGATTAGTGCTGAAATACCTTTACCAAAAACACTTTTAGAATTCTCTGCACACTATAATAGTGCAAGAAATGAGATAAAAGAGTTAGATATACTAGGTATGAAATATAAAAATGAAAACTTTCAAGATAGGATTTATTATGAAGATGCTAATTCTTTAGCATTAGAAAATAGTTCTAGTGGAATTCAATCTGCATTACCACTTTATTTAACTCTGAAATATTTTTCTACTAAGCATGAAAATATAATTATAGAAGAACCAGAATTAAATTTATATCCTCAATCACAGATAGATACTGTAAAATTTATGATAGAAAATAGACAAGAGAGTTTTTTATCTATTATGACTCATAGTCCATATATTTTATCTGTTTTAAATGTCCTAATTTTTGCTTATAAAGCTTCAAATACAAATGAGATTTTAAAAGATAAAATATCTATGATTATCCCTAAAGAACAACAGATAAACCCTGATGAATTTTCTGCTTATATTGTTGAAAATGGTATTTCAAAAAGTATTAAAGGTAAATCTACTGGAATGATACAGTCCAATGTTATTGATGATATTGGCGATATGATTGATGATGAATTTGGTGAATTGATGGAGATATATAGAGAGTTTAAAAGTGATAAATAATACAGATAATCCTATTAATTTTCTTAAAATTGATGCTTGTATTTCTGATTCAAATGATACTACAAGATGTGACTGTGCTATTTACGATAATAATACTTTTTGTTTTATTGAACTTAAATGTATTAAGCCCTCAACTTTCTCTAAAAATAGAAAAACAGCAGAAAAACAATTAGAAGCAACACATTTTATGTTGAATCTAAATACTAAATTATATTACGATACAAAAAAGGAATTTAACTAATGTACATCCCAACCCCCTCAAAATATGACCCAGACGAAAACGGACACTTCGGTATCTTCGGTGGACGCTATGTTCCTGAAACATTAATGCCAGCACTTTTAAAACTAAAAGAAGAGTATGAAACTATACGATTTGATAAAGAGTTTTGGAAAGAGGTTGATTATTATTTAAAAGATTATGTAGGTCGTCCCTCTCCACTTTACTTTGCTGAAAATATCTCTAAAGAGTTAGGTGCAAAGATTTATTTAAAACGTGAAGACCTTAACCATACTGGAGCGCATAAAGTAAATAATGTTATCGCTCAAGGCTTAATGGCTAAACGTTTAGGTTATAAAAAAATTATCGCTGAAACTGGTGCTGGACAGCATGGGGTTGCTACTGCTACTATTTGTGCTTTACTTAATTTAGAGTGTGAAATTTTTATGGGTGCTAAAGATGTTGAACGTCAAGAATTGAATGTTTTTCGTATGAAACTTCTTGGTGCAAAAGTAAACTCTGTTGAGAGTGGAAGTTGTACTCTTAAAGATGCTATGAATGATGCTATTCGTCATTGGGTTACAAATGCTCGTGACACTTTTTATATTATCGGTACAGTTGCTGGTCCTCATCCCTATCCTATGATGGTTAGAGATTTTCAAGCTATTATCGGTTGGGAAGCTCGTGCGCAGATTTTAGAAAAAGAGAATCGTTTACCTGATCATATTATCGCATGTATTGGTGGTGGTTCTAATGCTATTGGTATGTTTCAGCACTTTTTAGAAGATGATGGTGTTGAGTGTATCGGTATAGAAGCTGGTGGTTTAGGAATTGAAACAGATAAACACGGTTGCTCTTTAATGCAAGGTCGCCCAGGAGTTTTACATGGTCAGATGTCTTATCTTTTACAAGATGATGATGGTCAAATAATTGAAGCTCATTCCATAAGTGCAGGTCTTGATTATCCAGGCATTGGTCCTGAACATGCTTTTCATAATGACAATAAATCTATCACTTATGATAACATTACAGACCAAGAAGCTTTAGATGCGTTTGTATGGTTGAGTCGTAAAGAGGGAATTATTCCAGCATTTGAGTCTTCTCATGCTATCGCTTATCTGAAAAAGCTACCAAATATTAAAGATAAACTGGTAATTGTAAATGTATCGGGTCGTGGTGATAAAGATATGATTCAAGCGAAAGATATTTTAAATTTTGATTAAGAAAGAGAGGTTAGTTAAAAAAACCTTTACTTTTATACTTTCCAGCTTTTAAGTTTTTTCTATTTTTTTGAAGAAACTTAGGTCCTATCCCTTTTACAGAAGTCAAGTCATCAACACTTTTAATGTTGTTAGTTCAGCTTTATCAGCTTTATTAATATCAACAACTCCAAATAATAATGTAGCACTTAACGCAATCATTGCAAAAAATTTCATCTACAATCCTTTTATAATTTTAGAAATTATAGTTAAATAAGATTAATATTCTCTCTTTTCACTAAAATATATTGTTCCAAATCCAGCAGAAAAGGAGAAGAAAAAGAGTCCGATAAGGGTAAAACTGTTGATGGTTCAGCTATGGTAATGGCTAATGAAAGAAAAAAAGCATGAGATACATTTTACTATTTATTCTTTAACGATTTAAAGCCCCATTAATCTAAAAAGTTATACACTAATTTATATCCTTTTTTTGGAGAAAATATGAAACATATTTTATTAACTATTTTTATGTTCAATCAGCTTATCACTGATAATAGTACGACTATTTTATCTGTCAGATGGATAAAAAATATTTCAGCAAAATGGATATAAATAATGAAAATACTACTTCTAACTCTTTTCATCTCAACTCTAATACATGCTACAATAAAAGATAAAACTTCTAATGATGTTTATGCTATTGCTGAAACTTTAAAAATCAAAGTTATGCACTTAGCTGGAGAGAAGAATATAGATGCTAACTATATGAAGTTGGTAAAACAAACAAATAAATCTCCCCGTCAAGTGTTACAAAAAACATTAGAGGTTTTAAAAAAGATAAACAAGTATAGAGAAAATAATAATCTTGGATTGGTAAATGTTCCAACTTATCCTTCTAAAATTATTCAAGCAGAGGACGTTTATTATAGTGTTGTTCGACTTAATAATGAACTTGATTTACTTTTAAAACATGTAAATTGTACTCATATAAAATCTTTATCTGTTGTTAAAAAATATATAGATAAAACATCCAATGAAATGTATCACGAAATATGGTTAGCTTCTTTAGCAATGGATGAACTATTAGGAAAAGGTTTTTCTCCTACTGATAACTACAAAGAGAGTGTTTTAATACTTGATATTGTCAATTTTATTAGAAACTCTCAAGGTATATATGATGAAGTTTCTATACCAAAGAAAAGAAAAAGAAAACATCCAAATCATGTTCTTTATGCTACAAATAAACTGCTTACAAAAATTGCTAAAGTGGAAACAAAATTATGGATGGAACCTGTGAGTGTAGCAGAAAATCCTCAAAGAGTTATTACCCCTACGGAAGTGTATGATTCTATGCAGATGGTTATTACTGAACTTAAACGTATTAGAAGACGTTTAGGTACGGAAAGACTTTATGATGTAAAAGAGATATATGAGTCAAAAACACCCTCAGATGTTTTACAAAATATTGAATATGCTATTAAACTATTTCCAGCGTTTAATGTAAGTGATGACTTAGTTCAATATAGTAGTAAATCATTAAATAAAACTATCAATGAACTCTACTCTTTAAGTCAATTTATATTTCAAAAAACAAAATATTTAAAAGAGATAAAAGGGATAAAAGTAGAACTTAAAGAACCACCTATGATATATAGTTTAAATAAGATGCATATCTATCAAAAAGGGATAGAGACTATGGAAAAAATCAATAAACTTAGAATAAAAGAGAAACTTTATGAGGTTTCAGTTCCATCTTCTCCCGTAAAGAAAAAATCTACAGATGCTGTTTACGAACTTCTTTTAATGATTGATGATGAAATTTCTATTATTATGCAAAGAAATGGTATTAAAAATATTTTAAGATGGAGCTATTCTATAGATAAAAAGTTATATAAAAATAAAACACCTTCTGATATTTACCATAATCTTTGGAAAATATCTTCAACTATCGATATTTTTAGAGGTATTGAACATAGTCCTATGGAAACCTATAAACTTGCTAAAAAAATGGAACAACGTATAGAGAATATTATTCAATATCTTATTAAAGATAATAAAAATAAAATAGTTTTAATAGAACATAATGATAAGCGACCCTCTGATGTTTTTCAATTAATAATTAAGCTATATGAAACACTTGCTATTATAGAAAAAAGAGCAAATATTCCTTTTGCTGGAGTAGAAATACCTATGGAAAAAACAGTTACTTCAGATACTGTTTATAATGCACTTAGAGTAGTAAATGCAACACTTATAGATATAAATATTCATTTTGGAATAGAATCAAAGATAGATAAAGTTGCTATAAATAGTAATGAAACATCAACAGATGTATATGATTTAGTTTTTAAATCTTATAACAATCTACAACTACTTCTTAAAGATGATAGTTATGAAAATTAAACTTTCTACTAAAGTTGCTCTTGGGAGTTTCTTTGTTGCTGGTATTGGAGTATTTATATTTGCTCTTCTCTCTTACAATCAGATGACAGAGTATTTTAAAGAAAATATGTTAAGAAATCTCTCTAATGATATTGAAAGTAACTCCAGAGATATAGAACAGGCTATTGTCTATATTCGTGAAGATATTAAAATTCTTAGTGCATCAAATACTCTTATGGGGTATATAAGAGCTAGTAAAAATAAGTTTCATTATGATTCAGTAGACAATCTAAAATTAGAAGATTTTAAAGAGCAATTACAAGAGGAATTTTATAATCAGGCAGAGCATAGTAAATCATACTCTCAAATAAGATTGATTGGATTACCTAATGGTAAAGAGTTAATTCGTGTCGATTCTAAAAATAATAATATTTCAATAGTTTCAGACAATAAACTTCAAAAAAAAGAGAATAGATATTATTTTCAAAAAACTATCTTTTTAAAAGAGGGTGAAATATTTTTATCAAAAATTGATTTGAATAAAGAACATGGAACTATTGTATTTCCAATAGTTCCAACAATAAGAATATCTATGCCTATTTATCATAAAAATAAGATATTTGGAATAATTATTATTAATATAAAAATAAATAAACTCTTTAATCTTCATAAATATAAACACTTAAAGGGAAAAAATATATCTATAACAAACTCTAAAGGGGAATATCTATTTCATAATAATATAGATAAAACTTTTTCATTTGAATTTCAAAGAGATTTTAATATTAAAAAAGATTATAAACTCCATAGTTTTTTTAATAATAATACTCAACAGATAGGTTTTTATGATAAAGATAATCAAGCATTTTATGCAAGAAAAATTACTTTAGGGAATGATTTTATTGTCTTTACTGGAAATGCTACCAATATATTTTTACAAAAACAATCCTCTGAATATGTAAAAAAAATGTTTATCTATCTTTTAATTGTAACTTTATTTATAGCTGTTTTTTCGACTGTTTTAACTAAAATATTAACTGCTCATATTACTAAACTAAGTTACAGAGCAAAACTTATTGCAGATACAAGAGGTGAGCAAAATATAAGTTTTGCAGATATACAAACAAATGATGAGATAGGAGACCTTGCTGATTCTATTGAGTATATGGTTAAAAACCTTAATCAATCAAAACAGGAGATAGCAAAATTTGCTTCATCTCTTGAAGAAGAGGTACAAAAAAGAACTAAAGAGCAAGAGATATTATTATCAATTTTTGATAAAGGGGAAGCTGTTTTATTCAAATGGAATAATGATAAAGATTGGAGTATCGCAAGTGTTTCACATAGTATTAACAAACTTATTGGATTTAAAGATACAGAGTTTTTATCTGGAGATATTGTTTATGCAGAGTGTATTCACCCTGATGACCTTTCAAGAGTGACAGAAGAGGTTGAAAATGCTGTTAAAAACAAAAGTTATTTTTTAGAACATAAGCCATATAGACTTTTAACAAAAGATAAAAAGATAAAATGGGTACATGATTATACTATTCTGGTAAGAGATGATATAACTCAAAAACTTACTTACTTTATAGGTTACTTAACAGATATTACTCCTCTTAAAGAGTTAAATGACCAACTAGAGAAAAAAGTTGCCAAAGGGATAGAGGAGCTTAGAGATAAAGATAAACTATTAACAGAGCAGAGTAAACTTGCCTCTATGGGTGAGATGATAGGTTCAATAGCGCATCAATGGAGACAACCCCTTAATGAGTTAAGTATAAATATTCAAAATTTAGATGATGATTATGAAGATGGTATCATAGATGAAAAATTTGTTGATAAGTTTATAGTTGATAATACAGATGTAATCAATTTTATGTCAAATACGATAGATGATTTTAGAAACTTTTTTAGAATAGATAAAACTAAAGAGTTCTTTAGTATCAAAGAAGCAATATCTCAAACTCTTTCTATTCAAGGAGCTCAACTTAAAAACTATGATATAGAGGTTCTTTTTAGTGGAGATAATTTTGAGATAAATGGTTTTAAAAGTGAGTTTCAGCAAGTTATTTTAAATATTGTAAATAATGCCAAAGATGCTCTTGTTGCCAATAATATTAAAAATGCAAAAATAGAGATTCTCTTAAAAGACAATCTAATTACAATAGCAGATAATGCAGGTGGTATTGCAGATGATGTCATTGAAAGAATATTTGAGCCGTATTTTACAACAAAAGAGCAAGGTAAAGGAACAGGAATGGGACTTTATATGTCAAGCATTATTATTAGAGATAATATGAATGGAACATTAAATGTTCAAAATACCAAAGATGGTGCTAAATTTAGTATAGGATTTAAAGAAGATGAATAAAAATAAAAACATTGTAACTATTTTATATGTGGAAGATGAGGATGGTGTAAGAAAGGGTTTTGCAAAAGCACTAGGAAGATATGCAAAAACACTTTATGAAGCATCAAATGGCGAAGAGGGTTTAGCCTTATATAAAGAAGTTCGTCCAGATATTGTAGTAAGTGATATTAAAATGCCAAAAATGAATGGTATTGAGATGTCAAAAGCTATTAAAGAGATAAATCCTCAACAAGCTATTATTGTTACAACTGCTCATAGTGAAAGTGAATATCTACTTGAAGCGATAAAACTGCAACTTTCTGGCTATATTTTAAAACCTGTTAATAAAAAAATATTACAAAATAAAATTCTAGAGATAAGTGAAAATATTCAGATAAAAAAAGAGGCTCAACAATATAAAGATTTAATGCATGAAGTCGCAAATTATCAAAATAATATGCTAATGGTTTATGATAAAGATTATAATATTATTTTTTTAAATAAACTCTATTTAGATTTTTTTGCAGTAGATACGATAGATGATTTTGACGAAAAATATGGATGTATCTGTAATACACTTGTTAAACAAGATGATTTTTTCTCTTTTGAACCAGAGAAAGATGGGCATTGGACTCAAGAGATAGAGAAATTAAGTGCAGATAAACAGATTATATTTTTATCAGATAACCGAGATATGATGGGAAAAGCATTTATAGTAAACTGTCATTTCATTAAAGAGACTCAACATAAAATATGTACATTTTCCGAGATAACTAAGATAAATAGTATAAAAAAAGAGTATGAACAAAAAGCATATATTGATGAACTTACAAAAATCTATAATCGTGCAAAATTTAATCAAACATTAACAAATTCTGTTATAGATTTTGATGTAAATCGTAAAAATATATCACTTATAATTTTTGATATAGACCATTTTAAAATTTTCAATGATACTTATGGTCATCAACTTGGAGATGATATTTTACGCTCCTTAGCAAAGATAATAAAAGAATATACAAGAGAGAGTGACCTATTCGCTAGGTGGGGTGGTGAAGAGTTTGTGATACTTCTTGTGAATGCCAACTTAGATATAGGACTTAAAATAGCCGAAGAGAAAAGAAGACTTATTGAAGAACATATTTTTACAGACAACTTAAAAGTAACGTGTAGTTTTGGTGTAAGTTCTATGCAAGAGGGCGATACTCAAGAGACTCTTTTAAAAAGAGCAGATGATGCACTCTATGAAGCAAAAAAATCTGGTAGGAATTGTGTTAGAGGGTAAAAAATCTTATAGTATAATGTCAAACATATAAAATATAAAGGTAAAAAATGAATATCAATTTAACAACAACTTCAAACAGTGATTTAAAAGTCGAGTTTATTCAAAATAGTGAACTTAAAAAATATTCACAATATAAAACACTTAAAAAAACAGGTTTTTCTGCGGAACAAGATAGTATCTGTTTTTTACATGAAAGTTCTCTTTTAGTATGTGGTATAGAAAATAGTGATGCTGATAATGCTAGAAGTGTAATAAGTTCAGCTATAAAAGCTATTAAATCTTCAAACTATAAATCGGTTTCTATAAATGTAAATGAAGAGAATATTCAAGCTATTGTTGAAGGAATTATTTTAGGTGGTTATGAGTTTAATAATTATAAATCAAACCCTAAAAAAACTAAACTAAAAAATATCTCTTTAGTATGTTCTGATATTCTTAAACTTCAAACTGCTTTTGAAGAGGCTATAATTATTGCAGAAGCTACTGCTTATACTCGTGATATTGTCAATATGACTCCAGAAGATTTAAATCCTCCATCATTTGCTGATTTAGCAAAAAAGTTAGCTAAAGAGAACTCTTTAGAGTGTACTATTTTAGGTGAAAAAGCTTTAGCAAAAGAGAAAATGGGTTCTATGTTAGCAGTTGGACGTGCATCTCGTCACGATAGTAAACTTATCCATCTTGCATATAAACCAAAAAATGCTAAAAAAATCATCTCTTTAGTTGGAAAGGGTTTAACGTATGATAGTGGTGGATTGAGTCTAAAACCTGCCGCATCTATGGTAACTATGAAGATGGATAAAGCTGGTGGATGTGCTGTTTTAGGAATGATGAAAGCAGTAAGTGAATTAAAGCTTGATGTTGAAGTTCATATGTTTATCGGTGCAGTTGAAAATATGATAGGTGGCGATGCTTACAAACCTGATGATGTTTTAGTATCTCGTAATGGTAAAACTATCGAAGTAAGAAATACCGATGCAGAGGGACGTTTAGTTTTAGCAGATGTTTTAGACTATGCTCAAGATAAAGTAAAAGCAGATTATCTTTTTGATTTTGCAACTCTTACAGGTGCATGTATGGTTGCAGTTGGTCAATATACAACTGGGATTATGGGTCATTCAAATAAACTAAAACACAACTTTTATCAATCAGCAAATAACTCTGGCGAATTAGTTGCCTCTTTACCATTTAATAAGCATCTTAAAAAACAGCTTAAAAGTGGTATAGCAGATTTATCAAATATGTCTTCAAAACCTTACGGTGGGGCTATTACAGCAGGTCTGTTTTTAGATAACTTCATCAAAGAGGAAAATAAAGATAAATGGTTACACTTTGATATAGCTGGTTCAGCGTATACGGAAACTCCTTGGGATTGTAATGTTTATGGTGGTACTGGCGCTGGTGTTCGGGTTGTTAGTGACTTTTTGAAGGGGATTAAATAAGGGGTTACCCCTTATTAACCTCCAACAACTCCTTAGCAAACTCTTTTGCCTCAGCCGATACACTATCCCCACTAATAATCCTAGCTATCTCATCTATCTTCTCAATAGATGAGAGCTTTTTTACTAATGATTTCTCTTTCTCTTTATAAACCAAAAAGTGTTCATCTCCCATAGATGTAAGTTGGGGTTGATGGGATATTACAAATATTTGAAAATGTTTTGAGAGTTGGCGTAATACTTTGGCTACACTCATAGACTCCTCTCCACTTAGATTTGCATCTATCTCATCTAACATTAAAACCCCTCCATCTTGACTCATATTTTCAGATTTCAGGGCTAAAATAGCTAAACGTAATCGGTTAAACTCTCCTGTACTTATCTTGTTGAGTTCTGTATCGTTAAGTGTAATACATATCTCATCTTTTCCAAAATACTCATAATCTATCTCTTTTATCTCTATCTGTGCATCTCGTAAATAAAGCTCTTTTAAATATCTGTTTAACTCTTTACTAAAAACTTTTAACTCTATTTTACGAATACGGCTTAACTCCTCAGCCAACTCTTTGAGCTTAGTGCTTAACTCCTCATATCTCTTCTCTAAGTCACCTTTTTCTATCCCTATATTTTCATACTCTATCAACTCTAACTTTTTTTGTTCTTTATACGATAAAGCCTCTTCTATACTTCCAAAACGCTTTTTTAAACCACTTAACTCTTCGATTCGATTCAATATATTTTCAATATCAACATCATCTAAAGCACTAAAACGCTCCTCTGCACTGTCAAGTGTTGCACGGAGTTCATTCATAGCATCATTAAAAAAAGCACTATCCACATCAAGAGCATCTAAAGCACTTGTAGCATGATGTTCATAGTTGAAAATAGCATTTGCATTTGCAATATTTTCCAAAACTTTCTCTTTTTTAGAAAGCTCTTTTTTTATAAGAATAAGCTCTTCATCTTCTGATATTATTGGATTTATATCTTCTATTTTTTTTATCTCAAAGGCTGTAAACTCTTTAAGTTCTACTATTTT
>Ga0256837_1001852_pt1 | contig 13906 bp, 15 predicted proteins | sample 4562384metaG_FD_185976 | JGI IMG/M metagenome (GOLD analysis project Ga0256837, IMG submission 185976) | Hydrothermal vent microbial communities from Guaymas Basin, Mexico - 4561-384 | ecosystem: Environmental > Aquatic > Marine > Hydrothermal vents | place: Mexico: Guaymas Basin | collected... | reverse complement strand
TGGTAAAATATTATCCAAAATTGGAGGAAGTTTTGTAGTTTGATAAGTTTGGTTTGGAGTTTTGAGAGTAATAAAATTTTGTTCTTTTTGTAGTGATAAAAATTTAGTATTATTTTGGTATAAACTTATCTTTTTTGACATTTAAATAACCTTTGATTTTTGATAATTATAGCAAATTTTTAAAAAATTACAGATATACTATATATTTCTTAAAATTAGATATATTTTGTTATAATTCGATAAAAAAGGATTTAATTATGTGTATATTTTGTGAGATTATAAAAGGAAATATTCCAAGTAATAAAGTTTTAGAAAACGATAAATTTTTAGCATTTAATGATATCAATCCAATAGCACCTATTCATATTTTAATAATTCCAAAAACTCATATTGAAAGTTTTAACTCTACTTCTAGCGAAGTGATGGCTGAAATGACAGAGTTTATAAAAGAAGTTGCTAAAAAAGCAGGAGTTTATGAAGATGGATATAGACTTATTACAAATATAAATGATAATGGAGGACAAGAAGTGAAACATTTACATTTTCATCTACTTGGTGGAACAAAACTTGCTTGGCCTAAATTAGGTTAATAAAAAGGATAAAGATGAAATATGTAGGTGCTCATGTCAGTAGTAGTGGTGGTGTTTTTAATGCCCCAATAAATGCCAATAATATAGGGGCAAAAGGTTTTGCTTTATTTACAAAAAATCAAAAAAGATGGGATGCAAAACCTCTTGATGAAAAAACAATAAATAAATTTAAAGAAAAAATGGATGAATTCGGATATACGGCTGATATGGTTTTACCTCACGATAGTTATCTTATAAATTTAGGAAATCCTATTAAAGAAAAAGAGGAAAAATCTTTAAATGGTTTTATAGATGAACTTAAAAGAGTAGAACAACTTGGATTAAAATATTTGAATTTTCACCCTGGTAGTCATTTAAAAACAATTAGTGAAGAGGAATGTATTGTTAAAATCGCTAAAAATTTAAATATTGCTTTAAATGAAACCCAAAGTGCTATTGCTGTAATTGAAACAACAGCAGGACAAGGTAGTAATCTTGGATATAAATTTGAGCATTTAAGAGATATTATATCTATGGTTGATGATAAAAGTAGAATGGGTGTTTGTATAGATACAGCACATATTTTTGCTGCTGGATATGATATTCGCACAAAAGAAGCTTATGAAAAAACAATGAATGAATTTGATAAAATTGTTGGATTTAAATATTTAAAAGGGATGCATTTAAATGATAGCAAAGCAAAATTCGATTCAAATGTTGATAGACATCATTCACTAGGAGAAGGGGAAATTGGGATTGATGCTTTTAAATTTATAATGAATGATGAAAGAATTGATAATATACCTTTAATTCTTGAAACTATAAATCCTGATATTTGGGAAAAAGAGATAAAACTTTTATATTCATTTGAAGGAAAACAATGAAACTTTTAATAGTAAATAAATCAAAAATTAGTGGTAATATTCCTATTTCTGGTGCCAAAAATGCTGCTTTACCTTTACTTGCTTTAACTATTTTAGCGAAAAATAATGTAAATATTTCAAATATGCCAAATGTCGCAGATATAAATACAATGCTTAAACTTCTGAAACTTTTAGGAAGTGAATTTGAATTTAATGATAATAATCTTAACATAGATACTTCAAAAATAAATTCAACAACAGCAACTTATGATATTGTTAAAACAATGCGAGCTTCTATTTTGGTATTAGGTCCATTATTGGCAAGATTTAAAGAATGTAAAGTTTCACTTCCTGGTGGATGTGCTATTGGTCTTCGTCCTGTGGATTTACATCTTAAAGCATTAGAAAAAATGGGTGCTAAAATTTTAATAGAAAATGGATATATTCATGCTATTGCAAAAAATGGCTTACAAGGATGTGAAATTATTTTTGATAAAATCACAGTAACTGGAACTGAGAATATTATAATGGCATCAGTTTTAGCAAAAGGGGAAACAAAAATTTTAAATGCTGCAAAAGAACCTGAAATTATCCAACTTTGTAAAGTTTTACAAGAAAGTGGAGTAAAAATAGAAGGAATTGGGACAAGCACTTTAATAATTCAAGGGCAAAATGAACTTTTAAATATTCAACCGTTTAATGTAATACCAGATAGAATAGAAGCTGGAACTTATTTATGTGCTGGTGCGATTGCAAATCAAAAATTAACAATTACAAATATAATTCCAAATCATATTGAAAATATTATAAATAAACTCCAAGAAATGAATTTTAATTTTGAAATAAAAAAAGATACGATTACTATTTTACCAACTAATGAGATAAAACCTGTAAATATTATTACAAGCGAACATCCTGGTTTTCCTACTGATATGCAAGCTCAATTTATGGCAGTTGCAACACAAGCTAACGGAGTTTCTACAATAGAAGAAACACTTTTTGAAAATAGATTTATGCATGTAGCTGAATTAAATAGACTAGGTGCTGATATTAGAATAAATGGGAAAGTCGCTACAATTTATGGAAATAAAACATTAGTTGGTGCTGATGTAATGGCTACTGATTTAAGAGCATCATCTGCTTTGGTATTAGCAGGAATAATAGCCCAAAATCAAACAAAAATTCATAGAGTTTATCATCTTTTTCGTGGATATGAAAACTTAGTAGAAAAATTAAAAAATATAGGTGTTGAGGTTAGATTAGAAGATGAATAATCAAAAATAAACCTCTCCATTTTTGATTATAATTTCCCCATTTAATTCCATTTCAAACAATTTATCTCCATAAATTTTAAAAGCTTCATTATAGTTTAAAATATTACTTTTTTCATCATTTATTCCTAAATTATTACAAAAAGTATCTATATCCCATATAATTTCGACTTGGTTTGTATTGGCTAAATGATTTGTCCCTTTACTTTCCCCTATTCTATGTGGAATAATATACACTTTTTTTCCAAGTTTTTTTGCTATTTCAAAACTTCTCATACTTCCACTGTTTTCATCTGCTTCAATAATTATTAAAAATTCACTAATTCCTACTACTATTTTATTTCTTTGTAAAAAACTATATTTTTTGGGTTTATATCCATTTTCATATTCAGATATTATAAGATGATTTTGTGCTATATTTTCTATCAAAGTTTGATTTATTTTGGGATAAATTACATCAAGTCCAGCAGGACTAACCATTATTGTAGATTCAGCATTTTGATGAGCTATTGCATCTATTCCCATAGCACCACCACTTACGATTACAAATTTTTTACTTAATTTAGATGATAAAAGAGTAGTAATATATTTAGAATATTGAGAAGGTCTTCTTGTTCCTACTATCGCTATTTTAGATTTTTGCAAAAGAGAAATATCTCCTTTGTAAAATAAATTATAATTTTGAAAGATGGTCTGTTTGATACAATTTATACAATTCATCTAAATAGATAACCTCTATATCTTTTAATAAATATTTACTTCTTTGTAAAGCTTCAAAAGTAATAGTATGAGGATGACAAATTGCTATGGCATATCCTCTTTTTTTTGCGATTTTTATTGCTTTTTTTAATTGATTTTTAATATATGTTACATCTGGTTTATTATCCAAAAAAACATCTCTACTAAGTAATAACTGATGATATTTTTTCGCTATTTGTGGAGCTTTTGAGTGAGAAGTAGTTCTACTATCTACAAAAATTATATGTTGTTTTTTTAAAACAACAAACAATCTATCCATTGCCATTTTATCGGATGTAAATTTACTCCCCGTATGATTATTTACAAATTTAACATTTGGAAAATTTCTTTTGATAAATTTAACTCTTTTATAAATAAATACTTTTGAACTATCACAATGTAAAGTATCATCTTCCTCTTTAAAATCAGGATTTGTAGCTTGCATAGGGAAATGAACCATATAATGAGAAAAAAGTTTTGCATATTTTGCTGTATTTGGATGTCTTGTTGAAGGTGGAAAAAATGATGGTGTTATCTTTATATTTAATTGCTTTAAATGTTTAACTTGTGAAGCAAAACTCATATCGTCCATAATAATTACTAATTTTGGTTTTTTTGTATAAATTATAGGTTTTATTTCTTTTTTAATATTAGTTGAATTTTCTTGATAATCTAAACCTTCACTACTTGTAACTTTTGAAATATTTTTCTCTTTTGGTACTTTTATATTATGTTTTTCTGATTGAATTTTAATATTTTCATCTACTAATTTTTGTAATTGTTCTAATGCTTTTTTAGTATCAACATTTTCTTTTTTTACTTTATTAATAGAATGATTAGCCATATTATAACCAATTATAAAAGAAGTTCCCCCAACTAAAATAACCACTATAAACAATACAAAATAAAGTATTTTTTTATTATTAAAAATTTTTTTCATTTATCTAAAATAATTTCTAATTCTAATGCTTCAAAATCTTGATTTGAGTGATTTTTTATATTTACATCTTTAACTTTTACATATCTTTTTATAACATCAATAATATCTTTTTTCATTTCATCAATATCATCTATTTTTGTAGATGCTCTTTCATATTCAAGCATCATCATAAGTCTTTTTTTCGCTTCATTAGCTGATTTTTTCTTTCCAAATATTCCAAAAAAACTCATCTGAACAAACCTTTTAATTTATTAAAAAATCCAACATTACTTTTCAAATCTAAAAGAGGAATCTCTTCTCCCTCTACTCTTTTTGAAATTCTTCTAAAAGCTTCCCCTGCTAATGATTTTTCATTATGAACTATTGGCTCACCTAAATTTGTAGAACTTACTATCTCTTCTGTATCAGGTACAACTCCAATTAACGGTAATGATAAAATATGTAACACATCTTCTACACTAAGCATATCCCCTTTTTCTACTAATGCTGGTTTTAATCTATTTATAATTATATGTTTTTCAACTTCTGCTCCCTCAATAGCTTTTTGACTTTTGGCATCAATTATTCCTATTACCCTATCAGCATCTCTAACAGCACTAATTTCAGGAGTAGTTACTACAATAGCTCTATCTGCTAAAAATATAGAATGCTCAAATCCACTTTCAATTCCAGCTGGTGAATCAACTAAAACATAATCAAACTCTTTTTTTAAATCTTCAAGTAATTTTTTAACTTTTTCTTTATCTAAAATATTTTTATCTTTTGTTTGACTTGCTGGAATAAAATGAAGATTAGGAGTTCTTTTATCTTTTATAACTGCTTGTGCTAAATTACAATTCTTTTCCATTATATCTACCACATCATAAACTATTCTATTTTCAAGTCCCAAAATCATATCAAGATTTCTAAGTCCAATATCAAAATCAACTGCCACAACTTTTTTACCATCTTTTGCGAGAGCTGTTGCTAAATTTGCAGTTGTTGTTGATTTTCCAACTCCACCCTTTCCACTTGTAATAGTTATAATTTTACCCAAGAAAAATCCTTTTTTATGAAATTATATCATTTTTTTAATTATTTTAAACCTATTTTATATTTATTCATTATTTCTAAATTTTCTTTTGCAAATGGAATATTCTTTGCTTTTTCAAAATAATATCTTGCTACTCTATCACTCTCTTTTACACCTAACCCCAAATAATAATATACACCTAAATTATAATAATCTATCTCAAAGTTTGATTTTTTTAAATATTTTAAGGTTTTAACAGGATCATAATAATTTATTCCACTTGTCGCATATAAAACAGCTAAATTATGCGAAGTTATAGGATGTTTGTCTGATAATATATATGCTTTATTGAAATAAATTTCTGCTTTTTGAAATAAACTATTTTCATAATAATATTTAGCAATATCATTAAAAGTTCTATAATCTCCATAAGCCAAAATTATTTCATCTTGTGGCAAAGAATTGTTTTTTATACTAAAATAGATATAGTTTTGAAAATAATCTGGATTTTTAAAACACTCTTTTTTTATATTAAATTTATCAAAAATACATTTTTTATTTTTGATTAAAAATTTAAAATTTAAAATTTTTTGATTTATTTCATCTAACTTTAAACTAACATTTTTATAAATATAGATAGGTTTTAGTATAAAATTTTTATTTAATTCTTTTTTTAGAAATACAGATAAATCTCTTAATTTATCTACTATTTTATAACTTTCTGTATCAACATTTTGTATATCTATTTCATTACTCATATAAATATATCCAAACTCTTTCATATAAAAAAATCTTTTAAAATGTAAGCTAAATTTAGGAATATTATGTTTGATTTGTTTTGTTTTTTCAACACTCTTTTTTACTTTTTTTCTTTGTAATAAGGTTTTACTTTATTTATATTTTTTAAAAAAGTTTTTATTAAATTTTTTGATTTAGGAAAATAATATTTTGTATATTTATCCACCAATTTTTTATCTAATACTATATATACTGAATATGAAATATATTCAAGTTTATTTTTTGGTAATTTTTTTATTTTAAAGTAAAGATATTTATTAAAATTTTTTGATACTTTAAACGGAATATTATACATTTCTATTGATAAAGATGTTAGTTTCTTATATGGTATTGAAAAATTTTTTAATAAATATTCTAACTCTTTTTGATTGTTTTTTTTGTAATCTGTTAAATAATATTTCAAATTAGAAGCGGAAACATTTAATTTATGATTAAAATTTTTATCCATTGATAAAAATCCATTTATATAACCTATTGAATTATATCTCAATATTTTGAGATTAAACTCTTTTGTAAAATATGGTAAAAAAAACTTAAATCCATCATCACTAAAAGAATATTCTGTGAATTTTTGTTTATTTAAAATTAACTTATAACTATCTTTTGTAGTCACAATCTCAAATTCATCACCACTTAAATCATATAATTTATCAAATGCTAATAAAAAAAAGGGAAAAAAAAGAAGATAAAGTTTATTTAAAAGGGATATTTGTCGCATTTAAAACTTCATCTTTATTTTCTTTATTTTTATCAAATGTTACATAAGTAGCAATAAACGAAGCATGTTTTTTGTTACCTAACTGAACATCTGTTATATTTGTAATATCTTGTATTTGAATTTGCCCTTCTACAAACATAGCAGGATTTTTTGTTTTAGTTATAATATCTTCAACTGAAACAATAGATACTTCATTTTTCATATAAGCACCTTGTGGTTTAGGAGTTGGAGAAAAAATAATTGTTTCTGCTTTTTCTTTATTTTCACTCATATCTCTTACTGTTACTTTATATTTTCTAATTTGAGAATCTATATAACCAAATGGATATGTAAATACTATATATTGATCTTTTCCTCTATTTGAATAAGTAAAATCAACTTCCTTATGTTGTAAAAGTTTTAAAATTTGATGTTTTTTAGTTGTTCCTAATAAAACTTCTGGTGATGTATCATTACCATAAGCAATAGCACTTCCTCTTAATGTTTTATCATGAGTTCCTTTAAAAGCAACCATTGGTAAAATTGTTGTATATTTGTCGTCTGTTTTAAATGCAACATTAGCACTTAAACTATATCCATCTACTCCACTTGTAACTAATTTACTAGGAGTTTTACCTTTGATTAAAGTATCCCATCTCTTAACTAAAATCTCTTTTTCAACTTTTTTAGTACTTTTTTCATTAAATTGAGCAATTGGATAAATTTCAATATATCCAGTTGTAAAATCTACATCTGTATGCCCTGCTTTTATACTTTGTTGAGTTAAACTTTTACCATTTTTTAACACATCAGCAATTTGAGGATGATTTGAATCATCTATTGAACTTAAAACAACATCATTTCCATTTTGACACACAGTCCCACTCCATACATCACCTGGACTTAGAAAAATAGGTAAATCTACTTCATTTGAACTTGATTGTTCTCTAAATGCTACTTTTGCTAAAATTGAATTTGTTTTGTTTGTATTAAATACAGTTACTTTTGTACAAATATCATTTTTTGCAAAATATACTGGAGCCACTAAAAAATCCCCTAATCCATCTTTTGCTAATACAGCATTATCTGCCATTGCCATTGAAGTCATTAAAGACAATCCGGTTAATACATTAACTATTTTTTTCATAAAAACTCCTTTTTTTAGTTTAAATATTTAAATATCAAGAAAAAACTAAAACTTAGTTTTTATCTTGGTCAATAATTTTATTTTCTGTAATCCAAGGCATCATACCTCTTAATTTTTCACCTGTTTTTTCAATTAAAGTTTCTTTCATATTATTTCTCTCAGCATTCATTCTAGGATAACCTGCTTGACCTTCAAGGATAAAGTCTTTTGCGAATACACCATTTTGAATCTCTTTAAGAATTTGTTTCATAGCTTTTCTTGATTCATCATTTATTACTCTTGGACCACTTACATAATCACCATATTCAGCAGTATTAGAGATTGAATATCTCATATTTGCAATTCCACCTTCATACATTAAATCTACAATAAGTTTTAATTCGTGAAGACACTCAAAATAAGCCATCTCAGGTGCATATCCAGCTTCTGTAAGAGTTTCAAATCCAGCTTGAACTAATGCAGTTGCTCCACCACATAATACTGCTTGTTCTCCAAAAAGGTCTGTTTCTGTTTCATCTTTGAAAGTTGTTTCGATAATACCAGTTCTTCCTCCACCAATAGCACTTGCATAACTTAAAGCGATTTTTTTAGCTTCTTTACCACCTTGATAAACAGCGATTAAATCAGGAATTCCTCCCCCTTTTGTAAATTCACTTCTTACAGTATGACCTGGTGCTTTTGGTGCTACCATAATAACTTTTAAATCTTTTCTAGGAATAATTCTTCCATAATGAATATTAAATCCATGTCCAAATGCAATAGTTGCACCTTTTTTTAAATTTGGTTCAATTTCATTTGTATAAATTTCAGCTTGATTTTCATCTGGTAATAAAATCATTACTACATCAGCTTTTGCAGTAGCTTTTGCAACAGTTAAAACTTCAAAACCTTTTGCTTTTGCTTTTTTCCAACTACTTCCATCTTTTCTTAAACCAACTACTACTTTTACACCACTATCTCTTAAATTTTCTGCATGAGCATGACCTTGACTTCCAAATCCTATCATTGCTACTGTTTTACTTTTTATAATATTTAAATCAGCATCTTTATCATAATAAACTGTAATAGCCATTATTTCTCCTTAAAATTTTTCTGAATTATATTATAATTAGCAAAATTTCACAACTATTTTGATAAAATAGCGAAAAAAAATATAAAGAAGGAAATAAAAATGCAAAAAATATTATTATTTTTCATAGCGATAAGTTATATATTTGGTATTACTAAAAGCGATATTTATAATTTTTACAAACAAAAAGATTATAAAAATAGTTGTAATAAAGGGGTTTGGATTCTATCAAAAAATAAACATGATGATACATATCAGTCGATTGTTGCTCTTTCATGTGTTAAGACAGATATGATAAATACAGCAATAAGAATATCAAAAACAATGAATCATACACCGATGGGAAGACAAAATGCTTCTTACATCTCTTCATTATTTTTAATAAAAAAATTATTACTTCAACTTTTATATGATAATATTGATATTACAAACTTATCTCTTCCTCAAAGTAACCACCCTTTATCTATTATTTTTGAAAATATTTCTCATAAAAATTTCTCAAAAGTCGATAAAACATATATTATAAAATTTCAACATAAAAAATATATTTTAAGTCCAGAGAAAAATAATAAATTTATGATAAAAATTTATAAAGATAATAATTTAATATCAACTCATATCTATTGGTAAAGGCTAAATTATGTTAATGAAAAAAATACGACTAGGTGATTTACTCATTCAAGAAGGTAAAATTTCAAATGAGGATTTGAGAAAAGCTCTTGAATACCAAAGAACTTCAAATTCCCATAAAAAATTAGGGGAAATTTTAATAGAAGAAGGGCTTATAAATGAAGATGATATCATCAATATATTATCTCGACAATTAAATATAGAGATAATAAATTTTGAAAATGTGGAACTAAACTTTTTATTACTTAGAAAAGTTCCTGTCCAAATATTAGAAAAATATGGAGCTATTCCTGTAAAAGAAACTCCAAAAGAGATTGTTGTTGCTTTTATAGACCCTATGAATGTAGAAGCAAGAAGTAGTATCCAAAGATACCTAAAAAAACCTATTAGAACTACAATTGCTGCAAGTAAAGATATAAAAAAACATGTAAATCAACTTAAAAATAGAGAAAGAGCAAATACTTTAATTGAGCAGATGAAAAAAGAGTTAGCAGGAAATGCTGAAGAAATGGAAGAAGATGAAGAATCTGCTACTATGAAGTTTATCAAATATATTGTTACTTTATCTATCCAAAGAGGGGCAAGTGATATTCATATCGAAACAGAAGAAGATATTATGCAAGTAAGAGCTAGAATTGATGGAAGTTTACAAGAACTTATAGTAGTAGAAAAAGAACTTTTTGGTGCAGTAGCGGCAAGAATTAAACTTTTGAGTAGTTTAAATATTTCTGAAAAAAGAAAACCACAAGATGGTAGATTTAGTATGGAACTTGGAGAAAATCATTTCGATTTTAGGGTTTCAACTTTACCTATTGCTACGGGTGAAAGTATTGTTATTAGGATTTTAGATAAAAGAAATGTAATGAAAAAACTCGAAGATGTAGGAATTGCCCCTAAAAATCTTGCAAAACTTGAAAAATCTCTAAAAGCACCGAATGGTATTGTATTAGTTACAGGACCAACAGGGTCAGGGAAATCTACTACTTTATATGCTTCTATCAATAAAATTAAAAATGTAGAAGAAAAAATCATTACTGTTGAAGACCCAGTAGAATATCAAATGAAACTAATCCAACAAGTTAATGTAAATGAGGCTGTTGGACTAAGTTTTGCAGCAGCTTTGAGAAGTATATTAAGACAAGATCCTGATATTATTATGATTGGGGAAATTAGAGATTTAGAAACATTAGAAATTGCTGTAAAAGCAGCTTTGACTGGTCACTTAGTTATCTCTACACTTCACACAAATGATGCTATTAGTGCTATAAGTAGAATGGTTGATATGGGAGCTGACCCTTTTATGGTAGGGGCTGCTGTGGTAGCAGTAGAAGCTCAAAGACTTGTAAAAAGAATTTGCCCTCATTGTAAAACAAAAGATAAACCAAATCCTGCCCTACTTGAGCCAATAAAAAAACTTATTCCAGTTAATACCACTTTTTACAAAGGAAAAGGGTGTGATGAGTGTAATATGACTGGTTATAAAGGAAGGACTCTTATTACAGAAGTTTTTACTATCGATGAAGAACTTTCAAGTGCTATTGCTAAAAATGTAAGTGTTACAGAACTTGAAAAATTAGCTAGAAAAAAAGGATATGAACCTATGTTTATGGATGGGCTTATTAAAGCCTTAAAAGGAGAAACAACATTAGAAGAAATATATAGAGTTGCAAAGGTTAATCTATGAATTATTATAAAGTTACATTAGTTGTAAAAGGAAAAAAAGAGGAAATAATTTTAAAAGGGGAAAATAAAGGAGAAGTATTAGAAACAATTAAACATTCTAATAAATATAATGGTATTGCTGTAAAAGTAGAACCAACTGATATGCCTTTTGAAGAAAAAATGAAAGAGATGGTGGATATTTTTAAAGCTAACTTTTCCAAGAAAAAACTTGATTATCCTGCTTTTATTAGTGCTGTTAGACAACTAGCAGCTCTAACTCTAGCTCAAATTTCTCTAAAAGATAGTTTAACAAATATCGCAAATAATTCAACTGATGAACTTGTAAAAGAATTATTTCAAAAATGTGCAGAAGGGATTGATAATGGTCTTACTTTATCTGTAACATTTGAAGAATATGAAACTTATACAGGAAATTTAGCTGTTGCTTTGGTAAAATTAGGAGAACAAACGGGTGCCTTGGGAGAGGCCTTACATACTTTGGCAGATGTTTATGAAGATATAGAAAACAATCGTCAAAAATTTAAAAAAGCTATGAGAATGCCTATGATTACAATGATAGCAATGGCTGGTGCTTTTACTGTATTGATTGGTTATGTTGTACCAAAATTCAAAGATATATTTGAACAACTTCATACTGAATTACCTCTTCCAACTAAAATATTATTAGGTTTAGAACATGTCATAAACCATTATGGTATATTTGTATTAGGTGGATTTATAGGAATATTTATTTTACATAAATTTATGTATAAAACTAAAAGACACTATAAATATAGGACCGATGCTATTATGCTCAATATGAAAATTATCGGACCTTTGATAAATAATTCATCAGTAAGTAGATTTATTTTGGTTTTAACAGAATTAACCAGAGCAGGAGTTCCTTTGATTGATTCATTAAATATAGCAAATGGTATTTTAGAAAATGCTGTATTAAGGGAAAAAATTGATGGAATTATTAAAGAGATAAATCAAGGTCGTTCATTAACAGAAGCTTTAAATCAATATGAACTATTAGATAATATTACTCTTCAAATGGTATCTGCTGGTGAAAATGCTGGGAATTTAGATGAAATGCTTGAAAATGCTAGTATTTATTATAAAAATAAATTCCAACAAACAATAGAAGGGTTAAGTGATGCAATTGAACCTATTATGATGGCTGTAATTGGTGGTCTTGTATTATTATTAGCTCTTGGTATTTTTATGCCTATGTGGAATATGGCAGATGCGGCTAAACATTGATGAAATTAGCAATTGGTGGATTTGATGGGGTTCATTTTGCCCATCAAAAATTATTATCTTTAAGTGATGAAGTTTTAATAATAGAAAAAAATTCTTCGCTTACCCCTTTTGATACAAGGTGTGATTATACAAATTTGAGATGTCATTTTTATAATTTAGATAATATAAAACAACTCTCTTATTTAGAATTTATCGAAAAAATTAAAACTGAATTTAATCCAAAAGAGATTGTTGTAGGTTATGATTTTAAATTTGGAAAAAATAGAATTGGCACTCCCAAACATTTAAAAAAACATTTTAAAGTATCAATTATTGATGAAATTAAAATTGATAATATTGGAGTTCATTCGAGAATTATAAGAGAATTTATCAAAAATGGAGATATAAAAAAAGCAAATATTTTTTTAAATCACACTTATAAAATAAAAGGACAACAAATCAAAGGGCAAGGGATAGGCAAACAAAAACTTCTTCCAACTATAAATATTTCCCCTATTTATGATTATACAATTCCAAAAAATGGTGTTTATTTAACTCTTGTAAATAAAATACCATCTCTTACATTCATAGGAATTCGCTCAACTGATAACAATTTTTCAATAGAATCTCATTTATTAGCAAGATTTGATGAATTGGAAAATTATGAAATAGAATTTATAGGGTTTTTAAGAGAAAATCAAAAATTTAATAGTATTGAAGAGTTAAAAAAAGTTATAATTACAGATAAGCAAAAAGCAATAAAATTTTTTAAAGGATTAAGATGAATTTAAATGAACTTATTCAAAAAGTAGAAAAATCAAGACTTGAAGTAAATGAACATTTGATAGTAAAAATCGTAGCAGTTAGTAAATATTCAAATAGCGAAGCAGTAAAAAAATTATATAATGAAGGACAAAGAGCCTTTGGGGAAAATAGAGTTCAAGTATTAGAAGAAAAAGTAAAAGAGTTAGATGAATTACCAATCGAATGGCATTTTATAGGAAATTTACAAAAAAATAAAATAAATAAACTTTTAAATTTAAATCCTTTTATGATTCAATCTATCAATTCAGTTGAATTAGCAAAAGAAATAGACAAAAGAGCAAAAAAACCTATTAGATGTTTGCTTGAAATAAATTCAGCAAATGAAGAAACAAAAAGTGGTTTAAATCCTAATGAAGCAATAGACAGTTATCATCAAATTTTAGAAGAGTGTCCAAATATAAATCTTCAAGGAGTAATGACTATTGGTGCTCATACTAATG
>Ga0256837_1001850_pt1 | contig 13912 bp, 12 predicted proteins | sample 4562384metaG_FD_185976 | JGI IMG/M metagenome (GOLD analysis project Ga0256837, IMG submission 185976) | Hydrothermal vent microbial communities from Guaymas Basin, Mexico - 4561-384 | ecosystem: Environmental > Aquatic > Marine > Hydrothermal vents | place: Mexico: Guaymas Basin | collected... | reverse complement strand
TTATTTCGAGGATTGGTATTATATGAAAAATAAAGAAAGCATAAAACAGCTTTGTGGGTATGAATGGATTATAGAAGGTTGGAATAAATGCTTAAATGTGTAAGATTTATTTCGAGGATTGGTATTAAAAAATACAACTTAAATTACACGTTTCGTAACAAAGCAATAAGTAAATCGACAATTGATTATTTTACAAGCGACAAAATAAAATCAAATAAAGAACTTAAACAACTTATAGAAGATTATATAAACGATAATTTACATAATTTTAAAGATTTTAACGATATGCTGCAAATCATACAAAAAACTTTTAACATTACAATAAAAACAAGCAAAAACGCAAAAACGCCGTATATTAGTATATCGCACCCCAACTTAAAAAGGAATGTACGTTTAAGGGGACTTTTGTTTTCGGAAAAGACTTTTAAAGAAGCGCGGGAATCTATATTAAGTAATATTGATTTAAAAAAATATGACGAAGAATATTTTTTAAGTTTAAGTGAAATTGAAGAACAACTAAAAGAGCGCCAAGCGTTACTAAAGCAAGAAGTTGAAGAGAGATTTAGTAAAGTGCGCGCATATGTAGCAAAACGCAAAAAAGCAGCGGAATTACAACTTACGCTAAAACAGCTAAACAAAATAATGTTTAAGTTACGAATACTTAACCAAGCGCTTAACGTAAATTTGGCTATATTAAAAGAAATGGAGAATGTCGGAGTTTTTAATACTGCGGACTCTTTAAAATTAGTAAGCAAAAACAAAAACGTAAACATAACTATCAACGCGCAAAACGCCGAATTTAGCGCCGTCGCTGCGGGGAACAATACGGAATCTCAAGCGATAATACTGGCGAATATAATTGCCGACAAAATTAAAAAAGGCGAAATTAAAAAAGAGGATGTTATTGTTACAGGTAGCGCGGAGTTTAAGCTATACGTAAACAAATACCTTGCGGAATCTCTTAATAAAGATATTAATAAACAAATAGGGCAACGGGGGCAAAAAGAAAAAAGCACGCAACCGCAACCGCCTGCCGTTACGAAAACGGAATCCGCCAACCAAGAGTCCGTCCCGCCTAAAAAAGAAATTAAAACGATTGATTTTTAAGTTAGCTGCGCATACTTTCCTTTCCCCTGTTGCCCTGATTCCTTTTTTCTTTTTTTATTACTTTTGGTAACAAAGCTGAAAATTTGCAAGTGTTTTTGTCGTAGGGTAGGTTTTGCGGGTAGGTTTTCGTTTATTAAAAGTGCTTGAAAGTACCGAAAATGCGAAGTTTTAGGGTAGGTTTTCTGGTGGAGACAACGGGACTCGAACCCGTGACCCCCACGCTGCCAGCGTGGTGCTCTACCAGCTGAGCTATATCCCCTTTATTGTAGATAAAATTTCTTTTTCCAAATCGTACAGCTTATATCTGGCCGATTTGAATTTTTCAGATGTTATTATATCATAAATTTTATAAATTTCTTCCAAAACTCTTGAACTTTCCTGAGCTCGTTTTAAATTTGAAATAATTATATCTTCCAATGAATTTCTGTTTTTTTCGCTTTTAGTGGAAGGTTTTAAAATATCATCAGATGCGTTTCTAAATTCTAAAACTTTTTTATAATTTGGAATATTAATATGTCTTAATTTTTTAAGTTCTTTTGCAAGGGAAGAGTCGAATTCGTATCTTAAAATATCTTCAACTACTCTTATTCCTTCTTTATATCTGTTAATATTTGCGTCAATAGTGCGAAAAAGAGGAGGGTTATTCTTCATTATTTAAAAACCCTAAAATTTGTAATAAAGATACAAATAAATTAAGAAAATCAAGATATAAGGCGACTGCTGCTTCTATTTCGTTTGATACGTTTCCTCTTATGATGTTTTGAGTATCGTATAAAATAAAGAAACTAAACAAAATAGCTGCCGCACTTGCTATTGCAAGCTGTAACATAGGAAGGTGCAGGAAAATATTTACAATAGAAGCCACCACTATTACGATTAAAGCAATAAAGAGCATTTTGCCCATTGTAGTAAAATCTCTTTTTGTATTCATAGCGAAAATGGTAAGAGCTCCGAATGCCATTGCGGTAAGACCGAATGCTTCACCAATTACATACCCCATATTTTTAGCAATGAAAAATGCAAGAGTAGGTGCTAATGTAAATCCTGTCATAAACGTAAAAGCAAATAACAATACTAAATTAAGAGGAGTTTTGTTTTTTGCAGCAAACAGTCCGAAAAGCAATATAAATTCAAGAATTACAGCTCCCCAGTAAGTAAAGCTAAGACCTCCTTCGGGGTTTACCATACTGTTTACAAATCCCATACCAACATAAGCCCCTACTGCCCCGGCAATCAAACTTCCGGCAAGAAGCTGATAAGTTCTTTTTACAAATGCGTTAATATTTGTAATGGCCGTATCTTTAGAATAATAATTGTTAACCTGTTGAGAATTTAGCGTTTTAAAGTCATTTGATGAAAATTTCATCTTTCTCCTTTTTTTATTTTATTATCCTTAAATTAAATTAATCTGGTATTAATTTTTAGGTTTTATGTTAAAATCAAAAAATTTACTTTCAAATCCGTCTTTTATTTTTCCGTATTGAATGGAAGCTGCGTTCAAATTATTAGATTCTTGCCATAAAAGTCCAAGTCCGTATCTGGCTTCGAAATAATTTGGATTTTTAAGTTTTGCGAGTTCCATAAGTGCTACGGCATTTGGATGATGATTTGCTCCTATGGCGGCTACGGCTGCATGATATAATGTATGAGGGTCGGTAATATTTTTATTGTTTATTAAATCATTATATATTGTGAAGGCTTCTTCAAAATGTTTTGTGTATAGGTTGGCGTATGCCAGTCTTTTTAAGACCGGGACCATATCCTGCGTTTCCGTTTGGGCTTTTTTTAATAAAATAAGTCTAACCCTGTTTAAAAGACCTGAAATTTTTGCAAAAGAAAAATACCACTCTTTTGCTATTTTCGCTCCGTAGAAAAAATCGTTTAGGTTTGCGTATCTGTTAAGTTGAAGAAAAAAACCCTGATAATTTTGAGCCAGTTTTTTAACAGTGAGGTCTTTGTTGTTTGCGTAAAAATATAAAAGATTGGCTATTAAATCTTTTTCAAAAATACTTTTCAGTTTTAAAGCTTCATAAGAATAATCTTTATTAAAAACCGATTTGGATACTATTTTTGTTATTAACCATAAGGGATTGTTTTTTTCTTCTTTTTGTATAAAAGCCGCTATTTTCACTGTATTATTTGTGTAAATACTTAGCATTGCATCTTCAAGTATCGTTTTATCCGTTATATCTTCTTTGATAAGAGCCACTAGGTGTGGGTTGTCAATTCCTGTTTTAGCTCCGGAATAAAGTGCAAAAATTCCTGTTTTTAAATCATATGGGTTTAGGTGATAAGCCCTTAAAAAATGTTTATAAGCGTTTGAGTAATCTCCAAGCTGTGCGTAAGTTAAGCCGATATCGTAATGAAGGATATAGGAATTGGAATCTTTTAATAATTTTTTAAAGGCTTTGTTTGCCAGATATATATGGCCGTCTAAAGCCAGTTTTATCGCTTTTGATAGTTTTATATTCAAATCTGAATAAACCGCGCTTTTAAAAAGATAGTTTTGAGCCTCTTCAACAGCTCCTAATGGCAGCCCGGCTATACCTTTTTTCAGGTAACTGATAGTCTGTTTTATATTAAATACCTTGTAAGGGGAAAAATAAAAAAATAGGTCGTAATAGTCTTCTTTTTTCTTTAAAAAATTTTTTTTAAACTCTTTTTGTGCAGTTTTGATGTCAAAAAGAGATTTTTTTAAAAAAACGGTAATGGGGTATAGGTTATTGTTTTTATATTTGTTGAAAATTTTAGATGCCTCTTTAAATAAGGAAAGTTTCAAATCAACCAGTCCTAAGGCAAATTCCCCTATTGGCGAATTGCTTTTTAAGAGATTGTTTCTGGCAAAGGAATATTCTCCTATTCTTGCAAGGTTTAAACCTTTGTAAAGAGGGTCGGTAGCGTAATTTTGAGCGTTTGTAGAGTCGTTTAAATATTCGTATATATTGCTTAAGAGTTTATTTGATTCCTGTTTAAAAGCCGTTTTTGTTTTAAGAGCCGGGATTGCGTTATATTCATATCCCATGTAATACATAACGACTGCGTAATAGTAAGGAAAGTTTTTATTTTTGGCTATTTCCGGCAAAAAGGTATATGCTAAATTTCTGTAGTAATTAAACAGTTTGTAGTCGTTTATCATTAAAGAAGCGTATGCCGCATTAATGGCGCTTAATATTTTATTGTCTTGAGAAATAATGGCTTTTTGAAAATATTCGATGGCTTTTTTATAGTTTTTTTCTTCTAGTTTAATGACTCCCAGATTATAAAAAGAGAGGGATTTGGAAAATTTGGACAGTTTGTTTAATATTTCTAGGGCCTTTTCTTTTTGTCCTTGTTTGTATAAGATAGTGGCTTTTTGTATAAGGGAGCTTAATGCGTCTTTGGGAATATTCTTTTTTTCTAGTTTTTTAACTATTTTTTCTATATTTATATCTTTTTGTGTTTTTTTCTCTTTTTTCTTCTTTAATATCGCCGCTCCAAGAAGGATTAAAAGAAGTAAGATTAAGAGTAAAATTATTACTATTAAAAAGGGCAGTTTGCTTTTTTTTCCCTCTTTTATTACAACTACGTTTTCTTCAGCCACTTATTACCTTATAGGTATTTTTTTAAAACTTGAGGTATTTCTATGCTTCCGTCGGCTTTTTGGTAATTTTCCATAATAGCTACAAGTGTTCTTCCTACAGCCAGGCTGCTGCCGTTAAGAGTATGTACGAGTCTGTTTTTCTTTCCGTCTTTATATCTGATTTTTGCACGTCTGGCCTGAAAGTCCCTGGTGTTTGAAATCGAACTTATTTCTCTGTATTTATTTTGGCTTGGAATCCATACTTCAAGGTCTATGGTTTTTGCCGCGCTAAATCCTAAATCTCCTGTACAAAGCATAACCTGTCTGTAAGGCAGACCGAGTTTTTCAAGGGCGCTGCTGGCACATTCCACCATATCTTCAAACATTTTATCGCTTTCTTCAGGACGGGTAATGGCTACAAGTTCTACTTTGTCGAATTGGTGTTGACGTATAATGCCTTTGGTGTCTTTGCCGTAACTTCCTGCTTCTTTTCTAAAACAAGGGGTATAAGCAGTTAATTTTATAGGTTTTGAGAGGTCTTGAATTATTTCGTCTCTAAATAGATTTGTTAAAGGAACTTCGGCCGTTGGTATGAGGTATAAATTTTCATTTTCTATTTTAAACAAATCGTCTTCGAATTTAGGAAGTTGGCCCGTACCTGTCATGGTTTCTTTATTTACCATAAGAGGCACCCAGACTTCTTCAAACCCCCATTCTCTGTTATGGTCCAAAAAGAAATTAATCAGAGCTCTTTCCAGTCTTGCTGCATCTTTTTTCATAACGGTAAAGCGGCTTTTTGCAAGTTTAACGCCTCTTTCAAAATCCAGCCATCCGAGTTTTTCACCGAGTTCGTCATGAGATTTTGGTTCAAAATCGAATGTAGGTATTTCTCCTACTCTTTTTATTTCTACGTTATCGTTTTCGTCTTTTCCCACAGGTACATCATCGTCGGGAATGTTTGGAATTATTAAAGCTTTTTGAAAGAGTTTGGTTTCTATTTTTTCAAAAATTTTATTTACTTTTTCTAATTTGTCTTTTATTTTGGCAACTTCTTGTTTTAGTCTTTCTGCTTCTTCTTTTTTCCCTTCTTTCATAAGTTTTCCTATTTCTTTAGATAGGGCATTTCTTTTTGCCTGAAGTTCTTCTAAAACTTTTTGGGCTTCTTTTTTTTCTTCAAAAAGATTTTTTATTTCTTTTAAAGTATCTTCTTTTACGCCTTTTAACGCAAGCTTTTTAGAAATATTTTCAAAATCCCTCTCAAGTAACTTTAAGTCTATCATTTATTTCCTTTAAATGTAATTTTATTATTAATTTGTTATTATTTGATATAATATTCATTGGATAATTTTAACATAAAAGGAGAATAAATGAAAAAGAAACTGGTCGCTTTGGGATTAAGTGCACTTGTTGCCTCTACATTGATGGCAAAAGAGATTAAGGTAGGAATTTTACAGCCTCTAACAGGACCTATTGCAAGTTACGGACAAAATGCTTTAAAAGGGATAAAAATAGCTTATGAAAATTTCAAAACTTTGCCAAACGGCGATAAAATAGTATTGGTAGTGGTAGATAACCAGTTTGATAAAGTCCAAAATGTAAACGGATACAAAAGACTTGCAAGCGGTGAAAAAGTGGTTGCAATCGAGGGACCTCTTGCAAGTTCGATGGCATTGTCTATAAAAAGATTTGCAGAAAACACTAAAACACCTACGGTTACCCAAATTGCCACAAACCCGAGGGTTACCAAAGGAAGCAAGTATATTACAAGAGCATGTTTTACAGATGATTTTCAAGGAACTGTTGCCGCTAAATACGCATTAAAACACAATTTTAAAAACGCGGTAATTGTATTTGATATGAAACAGGATTATTCCGTAGGTCTTGCAAAAGAATTTGCAAAAGCATACAAAAAAGGAGGAGGAAAAATTCTTAAAAAACTGTTTATAAACAGCGGTGATAAAGATTTCAACGCTCAGGTGGCCCAGATTAAAAGACTGAATCCCGATTTTATTTACGCTCCGATTTATGCGCCTGAGGGTGGACTTTTCGTAAGACAGTTAAGAGCCGCCGGGGTAAAAGCCCCTTTAATGGGAGGAGACGGTCTTGCCGATATTAATTTAATGACAAAACTTGCCGGAAAAGCTGCCAACGGTGTAATGTACACCGACCATTTTGACCCCGCGAAAGCTCCTACGCCTTATTCTGAAAAATTCATTAAAGAATATAAAGCAAAATACGGAAGACTCCCAAGCGCATTTGCGGCAACAGGAGCGGACGGATATTTGTTGATTTATAACGCTGTTAAGAAATGTGATACAAAAGCCAATGCGGCAAATCATGAACAATTTAAAGTATGCGTAAATAACGCTATCAGACATACTAAAAATCTTGAAGCGGTTACGGGATATCTGACAATAGACCCTAAAACGGGAAATCCTGTTAATAAACCTGCCGTTGTGGAAAAAATCGTAGATGGTAAAACAGAGTTCGTAGAACTTGTAAAACCTTAATTTTTTTCCCTTTTTGGGAAATGCTGATAAAAGATAAAGTTTTTATTTTTTATCAGCATTTAAAATTAAAAAGGAGAAATTTTAAAATGGATTTGACAAAGCCTGTAGAAATAGCTGAAAACATATATTGGGTAGGATACGTAATTCCCGACGACCCTTTTCAATGCCATGTTTATTTAATTAAAAACGGTGATGAATCTGTACTTATAGACCCCGGAAGTATGATAACTTTTCCTGTAGTGCTTGAAAAAATAACTTCTCTTGTAAAACTTAGAGAGATAAAATATATAATTATGCACCATCAAGACCCTGATATAGTGGGATGTTATTCTACGCTTGAGAGTATTATGCCAAAAGGAGAGAGGTATATAGTTACTCACTGGCGGACGGAAATGCTTTTAAAGCATTATCAATGGAAAACTCCTTTTTATCTTATTGACGCTCATGACTGGAAATTAAAAGCAGGAGACAGGGAGTTTGAATTTGTTTTTACTCCTTATGCCCATTTTCCCGGGGCTTTTTGTACATATGATAAAAAAAGCGGTATACTGTTTTCAAGCGATTTGTTTGGCGGATTGACTGATGAGTTTTCTCTTTTTGCAAAAGATGTTGAGAGCTATTTTGAGGCGGCAAAACCTTTTCATAAACATTATATGCCAAGTAAAGAAGTATTAAACCATGCGTTATTGCAGGTTCAGAGCAAACATCCTAAGATGATAGCCCCTCAACACGGTTCTATTATTAAAGAGTGTATGATAGAACCGTTAATAGAAAAATTAAGACAGCTTGAATGTGGACTTTATCTGCTTGATGAATATGAAAGCGATTTAAAAGTGTTAAACGCTATTGATGAGGTTTTGAAAAGTTTTTTTCAAGATACCGTTTCTTTAAGTTCTTTTGAGATTATTCTTAGAAATCTTTATAAAAATATAAAAACTGTTCTTCCAAAAATAAAAAAAATAGAATTTTGCGGTCTTTCTCCTCTTTCTGATAAAATTTACTGTTTTTCATTTGAAGATGATAAATTCGCTGAAATAGACGAAATTGATGATACTTATACATACAAGCATGATTTAATTCAAAATGATAAAAAAGTTGGGGCTATTTATTTGATTTTGGATGATACCTTGACAAAACATCAAAAACATCTGTTAAGAATACTTCTGGATAAAATTTCTGTTCCTATAGCGATTGCGCTGCAAAAAGAGTTAATGTTAAAAGAATTGGAGATGCAAAATAAAAATTTATATGAAAAAGCGATTACAGATTCTTTAACGGGTCTTTACAACAGAGAGTATATGATGGAATATTTGTTTAAAAAAATGGAAGAATCAAAAAGATATAATGTTCCTTTGAGTATAGCTATGATTGATATTGACTTCTTTAAAAAAATAAACGATACTTACGGACATTTAATAGGAGACTGCGTATTAAAAGAATTGGCTAATTTATTAAAAAGTTCTTTTAGAGGTTCTGATGTTATCGTAAGGTATGGAGGAGAAGAAATTTTGGTAATTATGCCTTTTACCACACTTGAAGAAGCATGTGAGAAGTTGGAAACATTTAGACAAAAAGTGGAAGAATATAAATTTTGCAGACAAGAGGGATTAAAAGTTACTATAAGCGTAGGAGTTGAAGAATATAATAAAAAAGACGATTTAAAAGATTTTATTGCAAAAGCCGATAGTAAGCTTTATAAAGCTAAGCAGAGCGGTAGAAACCAAGTAGTATGCAAGGAGTAGTTATGGATATTGGATTTATATTGCAACAGGTGGTAAACGGGTTTTCTTTGGGGAGTATGTATGCTCTGATAGCCATTGGATATACATTGGTATACGGGGTTTTAAGACTTATTAACTTTGCTCATGGCGATATTATGATGGTAGGGGCGTTTTTGGCTTTTATTTTTGTAGGAATGCTGACAGGATGGAGTTTTGCCAATATAACTCTTCCTATATTTATAACGGCGGCCGGACTGTCTATTGTATTCACTTCTTTTATAGGGGTGTTGACGTATTTAATCGCTTATAAACCGCTTTTAGATAAAGAAGCTCCTAAAATTTCTCTATTGATTACGGCAATTGGTATTTCGTTTTTTTTAGAATCTCTTTTTAACGTAATAGCCAATCAATATTTCGGTGGAAACTATCAGAGTTTTTATTTTCCGAAATGGTTTTCTACAATTATTCATATAGGAGACGTAACGGTTCCTGTATTAACGATTATAGTACCGGTTTTAACCCTATTACTTTTAGGTGTAGTGCTTTATATTCTTTATAAAACGAAAGTAGGTATCGCTATAAGAGCGTTGGCTTTTGATTTTAAAACCGTAAAACTTATGGGTGCTGATTCCAATAAAATAGTGGCGTTTGTTTTTGCCCTTGGTTCGGCTCTTGCGGCTATAGGAGGGATAGCTTATGCGATGGCTTATCCGAGTATAGACCCTTATATGGGAGTTTTGGTAGGGCTTAAAGCTTTTGCTGCAGCAGTGGTTGGCGGAATAGGAAGTGTAACTGGTGCTGTAATAGGAGGGTTTATTTTAGGATTTGTAGAAGTTGCCGTTCCCGGATTTTTACCTGAACTTGGGGGATGGAAAGACGCTTTTGCGTTTATATTATTGATTTTTGTATTATTATTTAAACCAACCGGTATTATGGGAATAGACTTTGAAAGACAAAGGTTTTAATTATGGAAAAAATAAAAAGTTTAAACGCTTGGCAGTATTTTATGCTTATAGGTATTATTACCTTGATTTTTGTCGGATTTTTATATATATCTCCTAAAATTTTTAGCGATTATACAATTACGGTTTTGGGAAATATTTATATATTTATTATTTTAGCTATAAGTTACAATCTTATTAATGGTGTAACCGGTCAGTTTTCTTTAGAACCAAACGGATTTGTCGCTATTGGAGCTTATGTAACGGCTATTTTAATGCTTTCTCCGGAACTTAAAGAAGAAATGTACATGTTAGCAGAGCCTTTGCCTTTTATAAAAGATGTATTTTTGCCTAATCCTTTTTTTACTCTTATTATAAGCGGTGCGGTGGCCGCTTTGGTGGCTCTTACGCTTGCGTTTCCGGTTTTTAGGGTAAGAGGGGATTATCTTGCCATTGTGACTTTAGGTTTTGGATTTATTATAAGAATATTTTTAATTAACAATCCTGAGATTTCGAACGGTTCTATGGGGCTTGATTCTATACCGGGATTTGCTACTTATTTTTGGATAGGTGTTACATGTTTTGTGAGTGTAATTTTGATATATAATATAGTATATTCAAGATTCGGAAGGGCTATGAAAGCTGTCAGGGATGATGAGGACGCTGCTCTTGCGATGGGAGTTAATACTTTTAAAACAAAAACCGTTGCTTTTATGACCAGTGCTTTTTTTGAAGGCGTTGGGGGAGGATTAATGGCAAGTAGTATCGGGTCGATTTCGCCCGATCAGTTTACGTTTATGTTGACATTCCAATTGTTAATTATTATAGTATTGGGCGGTCTTGGAAGTATGAGCGGGGCTATTATCGGAACATTTTTATTTATAGGAGGTATGGAAGTATTAAGACCTCTTGACGAAACCGCATGGCAACTTGGACCTATTCACGGAATTCCTGGTCTTAGAATGGTTGTATTTAGTATTATTTTACTTTTAATTATGTTGTTTGCCAGAAAAGGATTGCTTGGCGATAAAGAAATTTGGGATTATATAAAAATAAGGAGAAACAATGGCTGATATTTTAAAAATAGGAAAATACGAATTTACGAGTAGACTTATAGTGGGAAGCGGAAAATATCCGGATTTTCAAACTACAAGAGATGCTACGCTTGCAAGCGGAGCGGAAATGATAACGGTAGCGGTTAGAAGAGTAAATATTTTAGACCCTAATGAAGAAAATCTTATGGATTATTTTAAAGATACCGATGTTCAAATATTGCCAAATTCAGCAGGATGTACAACGGCTGAAGAGGCTATTACTCTTTTTAGATTGGTAAAAGAGGCTACAGGAATAGATATTATTAAACTTGAAGTAATAGGGGATACAAAAAAAACTCTTTATCCTGATGTACTAGAGACGTTAAAAGCATGTGAGGTTTTGGCTAAAGAGGATTTTACTGTTATGGCTTATACAAATGACGACCCTATTATGGCTAAAAGGCTTGAAGACGCGGGAGCTGCTGCTGTTATGCCTTTAGCGGCACCTATTGGAAGTGGACTTGGAATTCAAAACAGATATAACGTTGTATTTGTTAAAGATGCCGTAAACGTTCCCGTTATAGTAGATGCTGGTATCGGTACGGCAAGTGACGCAGCTGTGGCTATGGAGCTTGGAGCGGATGGAGTTCTTACGAATACTGCAATAGCCCAGGCAAAAGACCCTATAAGAATGGCTGAAGCTATGAAATATGCGGTAATTGCCGGAAGAGAAGCTTACAAGGCCGGAAGAATTCCAAAAAAACCTTACGCTACAGCAAGTTCTCCTTTAGAGGGACTTATAGAATTTTGATTTTTAAATTTATAGCTCTTCTCCTTTTTTTATACATTGCGGGAGGAGCTTATCTCTATTTTATTCAGGATAAAAAAGTCTTTCAAAAACAGTATGCAAAAGAATATTCACCAAAAATTGCTAAAAAAATTTTTTTTATTACAAGTGATGGTATAAAGCTTGAGGGAGCTTATCTTGAAAATAGAAAAGATGCTCCTTTAGTGTTATATTTTGGTGGGAATGCTAATAATGTAATCGAGTTTATAGATAATATTGCCCCGAAACTTAAAAATTATAATTTTTTAGGATTTAATTATCCGGGATATGCGGGTAGCGAGGGAAAACCATGTGAAGAATGTATTTTAAAATACGCTCTTGAAATATATGATAAATATAATCCTGACTTTATTATAGGAAGAAGTCTTGGTACGGCTGTTGCAAGTTATGTGGCTTCTAAAAGAAGCGTTAAGGGAGTAATACTTATAACTCCTTTTGATAGTATAGAAAATATAGCTAAAAAGAAATATCCTATTTATCCTATATCTTTTTTACTTAAATATAAATTTAAAGAATATAAGTTTATTTCAAATACTAAAGTGCCCGTTATTGTTATTGCTTTAAAAAATGATGATGTTATTCCGGATGACTCTTTAAAAAATTTACTAAAACATATAAAAAATTTAAAAAAACTATTTTTAATAGAAGGTGTAAAACACGGGTTTATTTATGAACATTCTCAAATTATTAATGTAATAAATAAATCTTTAGAAAAATTAAAAGGATTGTAAAAATTTAATATCAAATCTCTTGACATTAAAAAATTTTTTTCTTATAATTTCAATCCACAAAGCAATGTAACGGAGTGTAGCGCAGTTTGGTTAGCGCACCTGGTTTGGGACCAGGGGGTCGGGGGTTCGAGTCCCTCCACTCCGACCATTTTATTTACCCACTATAAGTGAGAAGCTTAAGAGCTACCCACTTGTGGTGGGTGTAGCTCAGGTGGTTAGAGCGCCAGGTTGTGGCCCTGGAGGTCGCCGGTTCAAGTCCGGTCATCCACCCCATTGTTCTATCGAGTTGAGCGTCCGTAGCTCAATTGGATAGAGCAACGGACTTCGGATCCGTAGGTTGTAGGTTCGAGTCCTACCGGACGCGCCAACGCTAAAAGCTCTAAATATGCGCCCTTAGCTCAGCTGGATAGAGCAACGGCCTTCTAAGCCGTAGGTCGCAGGTTCGAGTCCTGCAGGGCGTACCACTTTTATCATAATTTTCTCCTAATTGCGGGAGTGGCGGAACTGGCAGACGCGCCAGACTTAGGATCTGGTGCCGCAAGGCGTGGAGGTTCGAGTCCTCTCTCCCGCACCATTTATTCACTTAAAATCCCCGTAGCTTCGGTAATCTTGATAACTTAAATAACTACGATAATCCATCTGATAGTCCAAAAATATTTTTCTTAACACTGAAAACATATAATAAATTATAAAAAGAAAAGAGGAAAAAGAAGTTAAATAATTGTAGCATATTATTTTAATTTTATACTTTCTCCGTTTGGGCAAGTCAAAACACCTGTTTTTTTATTATATGCAGCCTTTCCGTTTAATAAATCTGTCACAAGCGTATTCATATTTCTGTATTGAGGGTAAATTTTCATTATTTGTTTTCTTTTCTTCTGATACCAGCTTATTTGTACCGGCAAACGTGAAGCAGTGTATAATCTGCCGCATACTTTTTGTATAAATTTCTTCTGAACCTCATTCCATTCTTCTTCCTCATATACAATTTTCGTGTTATGTTTAACAAACTGACTTCCTACGGCTTTTTGTCTTGTCTGTTTTGTATAACTTTTAGTCAAATAATTAACAATTTTCTCACTGTAATGCTTTTGTAAATTCTCTTTTGTATAGAAATATAAAGTAGGCCAACTGCCTGAAATAAACTCCTCATCCGATACAAAATTTAAGCATCTGTATTCATCCCTCTCACTTTGTTTATTTTTATGTTTTTTGAAATTAAAACCTACTTTTTCCAACTTTTCTTTTACTTCGTTTGTCACTCCAAGTTGTCCTCTGCCTATCGGAATTATTTCAACCTCTTTTTTATTAAGTTTTCCAGTAGTTTTAGTTGTTATACCAATCCTCGAAATAAATCTTACATATTTAAGCATTTATTCCAACCTTCAATAATCCAATGAAAACCACAAAGTTTTTTAATTTTTTCTTTATTATTAATCCAATCTGTTAAAGCTTCATCAAT
>Ga0256837_1001848_pt1 | contig 13918 bp, 11 predicted proteins | sample 4562384metaG_FD_185976 | JGI IMG/M metagenome (GOLD analysis project Ga0256837, IMG submission 185976) | Hydrothermal vent microbial communities from Guaymas Basin, Mexico - 4561-384 | ecosystem: Environmental > Aquatic > Marine > Hydrothermal vents | place: Mexico: Guaymas Basin | collected... | reverse complement strand
TATGTTCTTGGCCAGTCACTTGCTTTCCACTCTTCATAAGGTTTTGGAGTATAATCAGCATCAACTTTCATAAAACCATTTGGAGCAAATACAGTATCTGTAATATCACTGCCATCTTTACCATAAGCTTTAATGCCTACACCCGCAAATGGCGGAATAAGCATTGCAAAATCAAACTCTTCTTCACCTTTTGTTCCATCAAGCAATTCATATTCAACTTTTCCAGCTTCAACTTTTGAAGTGTGTGCTCCAATTAGCCACTCAACACCACGCTCAGCAAACAGTGACTCTGCAAAAAGTTTAGAAGAGACTACATAACCTCCAACTTTCATATGCAATCCACCCATACCAAAGTCACCAAGGAAAGACTCATTTGATATCCACTTCATATCCGCCATATCGCGAACACCGGCTTTGTTTAACTCATGTTCAATGTTAAAGATATACTCAAATGCAGCACCCTGACACGTACACATACCATGACCAGTACCAATTAAGAATTTTTGGCGTGTTCCGGCTTTCATCTTCTCAATAGCTTTTTTAAGCTCTTCGGCAGCATGAACAGCATGATCTGCGGTACAAACTGAAACTGTATGCTCACCCATCTGACCATTGCCATCGCCTAAACCAGGTGTAGCATCAAAGTTCAGTTTTGGACCAGTCGCATTTACAAGATAATCATACTCAATTATCTCACTCTCTCCTGCCTTGTCTGCACTTGTATATTCAATTGTCACAAAAGGCTTATCATTATTTTCCCCGCCTTCTGGATTAATCGAAACTGCTTTTGCCTGATGATATGTAATTCCCGCTTTTGCATACACAGGAGCTAAATCAAAAGTAACTTCCTCTTTTGCCATCTCTCCAACACCAACCCAAATATTTGATGGAATCCAGTTCCATTTTGAGTTTGGAGTAACTACCACAACTTCATGTTGTGATCCTAACCATTTTGCAGCGAATGTTGCTGTCGTATGACCAGCAACACCACCACCTAATACAATTAATCTTGCCATATAATTATCCTCTATTTCAAGTTCTAAAAAATGTTATCAAAATTGTATCACAAAGCTATCACAAAACATGATTAATAGTAGTTATACTTATAATAAGACATCAATATAATACTCTATAACTCCCTATTTTAGGACACTTCAAAGATATTGAAATAAAAAAACTACTCAGATTTCAGAATTTTATCAATAATCTCAAAAGAATTTTTTGAGAGCGACTGTGTAGAAACTACACGCAAGAGTTCTCGCTTCATTAGTTTCTGGTTTTCTCTGTTCATTTTATTATAAATTTTAAATGTTGAACAGAGACCAGAAGCCATTTGCGGGTTGATTTTATCGATCTCTATGATTTTATCTGCAACGAACTTATACCCCTCTCCGTCTTTTGCATGAAAATGTTTATGGTTTCTTGCAAAAGTACCCACAAGCGAACGTACAAGATTTGGCACTTTATCATCATAAACCTCATCATTTTGCAAGGCTTTTACACGATGTAAGACATCTTCACGCAAAGAGGATGAAAGCAGAGCAAAATATTTGTTCATAACGAGTCTGTTTTCTTTATATTTTTTATAAAAATCTTTAAATGCCACTTCTGCCAAAGCTTCATCTGTATGCTCCAATACATCAAGAGCTACAACTCTGTCTGTCATCGTAAGTGATTCATCATACTGCGCTTTGGCAAGAAGGGCTGTCTCTTTACTCTTTAAAGAGGAGAGTAGTTTTAAGGCTCTGTTTTTAATAGCACGTTTTGCAATACTTTGTGCATCTAAAGAAGCTCCTGTTTCATGGTTTGTATAATAGAGTTTTAAGAGTTTTTCTTTATATGTAACAGCAAGTTTTTTCAGCAAATCTTCTTGTGCTGCATAAATTTTTTGACAATCTACAAACTCCTGTCGCTGCATTAAAGTAGAAACAGAAGGCAGTTCTAAAAGGAGCGCTTTATAGGAAAGGTCAATATCAAGATCAAGCAGATAACCAAAGGAGTCTATGTAAGCATCATTAACAGCTTGCCCTTCCATCATTGCTTCCATCGTCTCTACAGCAAAATTTTGCGCTGCTTCATACTGCGTAAAACTGTTTCTGTCGTACTTCATTAAGAAAGCATAATCAATCTCATCTTGTTCTACTATAATAGGTGCAGAAAAATCTCTGTTTACTGATAAAACCGGCTTTGCATCAAAACCTTCAAAAGTAAAGCTCTCTTGCTCTTTTGAAATAATAAGCATCTGCTCTAAAACTTCACTTCCCTTTTCATCTATCAAGGCTATCTTTAAAGGATAATACATAGGAGATTGCTTCGAGCCATCAACAGCATTAGGAATCTTCTGCGTGAGCTTTAGTCTATAGCTGCCATTTTCAAAGTGCTCCTCTACACGAAGGCGTGGCGTACCGCTTTGATGATACCAGAGCTTAAACTGCTCAAGATCAATCTCCCCTGCTTGGCTCATCGCCCAGACAAAGTCACCCGTAGTCACTGCTTCACCGTCAAAGCTTTTAAAATAGAGATCCATTGCAGCACGGTACTTCTCTTTGCCAAGAAGCGTATGCATCATACGAATCACCTCGGCACCCTTTTCATAGACAGTTGCAGTATAAAAGTTATTCATAGAGATGTAAGACTTAGGCTGAATCGGATGGCGAGTCGGTGAAGCATCTTCAACAAACTGTCGCTCACGCAGCCCTTTTACATCCTCTATACGCTGTACCTCACGTGAGTTCATATCTGCTGAGAAACACTGGTCACGAAAGACAGTAAGTCCCTCTTTGAGTGTGAGTTGAAACCAGTCTCGGCAGGTTATACGGTTGCCTGTCCAGTTATGAAAATACTCATGCGCAATTACAGACTCAATTCCCATAAAGTTTGCATCTGTAGCTGTGTCACTGTCTGCAAGTACATAGGCGGAGTTAAAGATATTAAGCCCTTTGTTCTCCATAGCCCCCATATTAAAACTATCAACTGCTACAATATTATATATATCAAGGTCATACTCTCGTCCATACTGCTCTTCATCCCAAAGCATTGCCTCTTTGAGTGAAACCATTGCGTGAGAGCACTTTGATTCATTTCCTTTATCTACATATATGTTTAATGCTACTTCATTCCCTGAAGCGGTAGTAAAACTATCACTTACACTCCCTAAATCTCCAGCAACAAGAGCAAACAGGTACGAAGGTTTTGGATGTGGATCATGCCATGTTACACCATGACGTTCATCAAAACTCTCATGACACTGCAATTTATTTCCATTACTCAGCAGTACCGGATAGCTCTTCTTATCTGCAATAACTGTTGTTGTAAAGACACTCATTACATCAGGACGATCCAAGTAAGGCGTAATTCTTCGGAAACCTTCCGGCTCACACTGTGTACAGAAAATATCTCCTGATTTGTAAAGACCCTCTAACTCTGTATTTTTATGAGGGTAGATTTTATTAATAATTTTAAGTTTAAAAACTTCAGGAACATTTTTTATAGTTAGTGATTCTTCATCAATATCGTAGTGTTCACCTGAGAGTACTCTACCATCAAGTTCAATTGCTAAAAGTTCCAACTCTTCAGCATGAAGCTGCAAGTCAACCACATTTTCCAGTTTTAAAAACTCCATAATATTTGTAACGATTGTCTCTTGCTCATACAGCTCAAATGTCAAATGGACACTTTTAATGGCAAAAGAGGGTTTTTTATAATCTTTTAAATATATTGTTTTTGCTTGTTTACTCATCTCTTATCTCTTTTTATATTAGTTATAGTATTTTATCTTATCTTGCCATCCAAATGTATTAAAAAGTTTTTGAAATGTGGCATCTAATTTTGCTCTAAAGAGCAACTCTTTTTTCGTGTAGGGGTGTTGTAATTCAAGGCTCACGCAGTGTAGTAAAAGTCGATGAACCCCATACTCTGCACGAATAAACTTATTATGCTCCCCTCGCCCATATTTTGTATCACCCAAAATATGATGAGAAATATGTTTCATATGACGTCGAAGCTGATGTTTTCTACCTGTTTTTGGAAGAAGTTCTACCAGAGAGTATCGTGTTTTTTCATAACGTCCTACTGCTCTGTCAATCTCAATTGTTGCAACTTTCTCATACTCTGTAATAGCATCTTGTGCCGCTTTGTCTTTTTTTGCATCTTTATCACTGATTTTGTCAAGTTTCTCTTTAAGAGCATGATCAATCACACCACTCTCTTTTGTATATCCACGAACGACGGCAATATATTTTTTCTTTGTTGTATGAGCTTTAAACTGCTCATTTAAAAGTTTTGCCGTATGCGAATCAAGTGCAAAAAGAAGCACCCCTGAAGTTGGTTTGTCAAGCCGATGCACAGGATATACCCATGCACCTATCTGATCTCGCAACATCTTCATTGCATAATAGATCTCATGCCTGTCTATCATAGACTTGTGAACCAAGAGCCCACTTGGCTTATTGATAACGACCAAATATTCATCTTTATAAAGAATTTCTAACTCATAATTTTCAAACATAATGAAATAGTATTATAATACTCTTATGAAAAGATCAAATATATTTACAAATATTCCATCAGATTTATCACAAGAGGTTTTTGAGACACTGCTTGAAGCAGATAATATCCGCATAGAACGCATCATCTCCCATGGACACATCTCACCAAAGGAGAGATGGTATGACCAAGAAGAGAATGAGTGGGTTATTGTGTTAGAAGGGAGTGCTACTTTAGCCTTTGCACAGAGGGAAGTAAAACTCAAAAAAGGCGATTTTATCAATATAAAAGCACACGAAAAGCACAAAGTAATCCAGACAGCAGAAGATAAAAAGACAATTTGGCTTGCAATCTTCTATAAGTAAAAGTATAATAACAAAAAAAATATGAAAGGTTTTTTTATGCAGGAGTACACATTTTCCATATTTGGTGTTATTAAAGAGGCTTTTAGGCGAACAGATGGCGTAAAATGGACCTTTATCGCTTCACTGCTTCTATTTTTACTCATTCAATTTATTATTGCTTTTGTGCTTTTACTTGTTATGCCTGAAATTGAAAACTATTTGGATCTTCTTTTAAATATACTCACACTGCCTATTGCAGTCGGGATTATCATTCTTGGCATCTCACGCGCAAGAGGAAACGAGTTGTCAGTAAAACAGATATTTGACTACTTTGGACGCTATCCATATCTTTTACTTGGATACATCTTAATAACACTTTTTACACTGCTTGGATTTATTGCTCTTGTCGTACCGGGAATCTATCTCGCTGTTGCCTATACCTATACACTCCCATTGATTGCCGATAAAAATATGAGCGTATGGAATGCAATGGAACTCTCACGCAAAACCATTACAAAACAGTGGTTTCGTTTTTTTGGACTTGCTGTTGTACTGACAATTATCATAGTGCTTAGTGCTATTCCTATGGGTATTGGACTCATCTGGAGTATTCCAACCGCATATATTACTTATGGTCTTCTCTACCACAGACTTTTTGATGATGTGCAAGAAGAAAACTTCAATGAAGAGCCTAGAGAAGAAACAACACAAGAGACAAAAGAGATTACACCACCAAAAGAGCCTATGAAAATCTATCCGCCAGAGAGCTGATTAACCATCTCTTTTTGTCGTTTTTCGCTTTTTCTTTGCACTTTTTAAGAGCTTTGCCGTTACACGCTTTGGCTCTTTTTTGTGTTTTATAAATTTCTTTGCTTCTCGTTTATGCTCTGCTTTTAATTTTACTTCATCAATATCTTTACGACGGATGTTCGGATCAGGCTCAAAACCTTCTACAACCTCTTTAGGAATTTTTTGACCAATGAGCTTTTCTATCTCTTTAATATCAAATTTTTCATAGATATCTATCAGTGTAATAGCTTCACCCTCACGCCCTGCACGTCCGGTACGCCCTACACGATGCACATAATCTTCAGGAATAGAAGGAAGTTCATAGTTAATGACATATGGCAATTCTTCAATATCAAGCCCACGTGAGGCGATGTCTGTTGCAACAAGCACTCTAAATGTACCCTCTTTGAACTGCGTGAGCGTTTTGAGGCGATTTGCTTTTGTTTTATCTCCATGAATCACACCAACTTTTAAGCCATCTTTTTTAAGCTCTTGTGCAAGTTCATCTGCACTTGCTTTTGTTCGTGTAAAGACCAAAACCTGAGGATAGTTGCGTGAGCCTATGAGATATGCTAAAAGTTCTGCTTTTCTTGCAGTATCCACACTGTATGCGATCTGATTAATAGTATCTACCGTTGTATTTTTCTTTGCAGTCTCAATAAAAGCAGGTTTTGTCAAGATAAGCTTGGAGAGCTTACGCACCTTATCTGAAAAGGTTGCAGAAAAAAGAAGTGTCTGATGACGTTTTGGCAAAAGTGGATGAATCTTTCTTATGTCCTTTGTAAAACCCATATCAAGCATTCTGTCTGCTTCATCAAGCACAAAAATCTCTACATCATTCAGGTTCAGTCCATTTTCAATATGTTCTAAAAGACGTCCCGGTGTCGCAATGACTATTTCAGTACCTCTTTTGAGACGCTCACGCTGTTTTTGCAGATCTTTTCCACCGACTAAAATATCTACTTTTATATCCATATATTTAGCATAATTTTGTATATCATCATGGATCTGAATAGAGAGCTCACGCGTAGGAGAGAGAATAACAGCACGCACACCTTTGCCCTCTATCGGTTTTCGTAACCTTTGAAGAATTGGCAATGCAAAAGCAGCCGTCTTTCCTGTTCCTGTCTGTGCAGTCGCAAAAATATCTTTTTTTTGTAAAACCAAAGGAATGGCTCTTGTTTGAATTATTGTTGGCTTTGTATAGCCCAAATCATTTATGGCATCAAGCAGAGGTTTAAAAACTCCTAGTTTTTCAAATGACATTTTATACCTTTATTTTTAATACCTAATTTTATCATATATATAGTACTACATTTATATTTTATAAGTTCTTTATCGTTATAATTGCCAAAAACAAATAGTAAGCATCATAAATGATAAGAAAAACACTTAAAAAAACTTCCAGCCATAAAAAACTCAAAGATTTTATAAAAAAATATAAAATTCCCCAAGAGTACCTTTCAACCAATAGAAAAATGATCTCTCGCGGTGTGTTAATTGGTCTCTTTATCGCTTTTATACCAATGCCAATGCAGATGGCGGCAGTTCTTCTTTTTGTTCCATTTATACGATTTAATGTTCCTGTAGCCATTGCTATGTGTTGGTTAAGCAATCCTGTAACAATGCCTCCAATGTACTATATGGAGTACCTTACCGGTTCATTCTTACTTGGCATTGAGCCTGAACCAGTGAAGATGACCTTAGAGTGGTTTAAAAATAATCTTGGTGATATTTTCATTCCTCTTTATTTTGGAACGGCAATGTACTCCATATTTGGTTCACTTTCGGCATATTTTTTGATTAATTTTTTGTGGAAAAGTTCTGTTCAAAAAGAGAGAAAAGATAAAAAAGACAAAAGAGCTAACGCAAAAAGTTGATCACATCAATCTGCGTGAAGTAGTACGAAATAGCAGCTACCCACAAAAATAACACTGCAATATGCTTCATTAAAAAACTGCTCTTTGCAATCTTATGATGAAAAAGTGCCATTGCCAATGATGCACCTAAAAATCCGCCTATCATAGAAAAAGTCAGTAACTCTTTTTCAGAGATTCTGCGTCTCTTTGCATAACGAGAGACAAATTTATCATAGCCATAAATCAAAAAAGTAAGTAAGTTGATAAAAAGGAAATAGTAAAAGATGACTCTTTGCATCAATGCTTCTTTTTTACACTTCGCATAAGCAGATAAAGACCAAGCAGTAAAAAAGGTATGCTGAGTAATTGTCCGGTACTCAGACCAATACCAAATGAGTAGTCTGCCTGCTGTGTTTTCACAAACTCAATAATAAAACGAGCTAAGAAGATAAGCAATAAAAAAAGACCAAATAAAAACCCTCTTTGAAAGCTACTACCCTTTTTCACATACAAAAAAGTAAGAAGAAAAAAGATTAAAAGGTAAGAAAAAGCTTCATAGAGCTGTGTTGGATGACGTGCAAGCATATCGACACGAGTAAAGACTATACCAAAAACAGACTCCGTTGGATCACCAATAATCTCAGAGTTCATAAAATTACCCATACGAACAAAAAATCCAAAAAGAGCCGTTGGAACAGCAAGACGATCAAGCAGCCAAAGCATATCTGCTTTGTATTTTTTGGCATACAGATAGAGTGCTAAAATAACTCCAAGTCCACCACCATGACTAGCAAGTCCACCTTCCCATACAGCAAAAACCTTCATTGGATGTGCTAAATAAAAATCTGGTTCATAAAAAAAACAGTGCCCAAGACGTGCGCCAACGACAATACCAACAACAATATAGACAAAGAGTGTATCAAGCGCATCAAGATTCTTACCCTCACGCCGATAAACCCACTTCATAAACTCTAAACCTGAAAGAATAGCAATTGCAAACAAAATTCCATACCAAAAGACATGAATAGGTCCAAATGCAAATGCTACAGGATCAGCACTCCATTCAAAATGGTGCATTATTGCTCTCTCAGTGCATCTGCAATAAGTTCAATAGGGTTTTTAAATACTGTTTCAACCTCGGCATAGTTCATTGAAGCATTTATCTGCATACGACAAGCTGAACACTCAGCACTAACAACATCTGCCTCTGTCTCTTTAATCATTGCTGCCTTTGGAGCACCTACTGCTTTTGCAAAATGGTACTTCTCAGACTGCATCGTCACCCCACCAAAACCACAACATGAATTTGGATCACTCATCTCTACTATTTTATAGTTTTGACGAATAAGATTACGTGGCTCTTCATAAATCCCCTGCATCTTTCTTGCGTGACATGGATCATGATAGGTTACAATTTTAGTATTTTGTTTTTTCTTTGCCAAAATCGACTCTAACTCTGTATGATTTTGTAACCACTCAGTAGCCATAAAAACCTTTTTCATCACATTGCGTGCACGCTCCTGCCACTCCGGCTGATCGTGAAAATAGTGTTCATAGTCAATTTTCAGCATCGCAGAACAGGTAGCTTCAGGGACAATAATAGCTTCTACATCATCAGCAAACTTTTCAAAATACTCAATATTAAACTTCGCATTATGATCCACCGTATCAAAATCACCCGTAAAATAAGCAGGTGCAGAACAACACTTTTGATCTTTTGCCAAAAAAGCATCAATCTCTAAATATTCTAAAATTTCTAAAAGCGAATCTCCGATATTACGGTAATTATAGTTACCCAAACAACCAATAAAGATAGCAACTTTTCGCTTACCGCCATTGTTGATATTTTCAGGATGTGCATTTAAAAAAGAGGTTTTTTTCAAACTTGGCAGCAGTCTGTCCGCTTTTAACATTGGAATATTAAAACGCGAATGCATCGAGTCTATGTCAGCTTTTATCTTAAAACCACAGGTTTGAAATACCCAACCGAGTTTAAAAGCAAGATCATTGAGCCATCGGTGACGCAACAGTAAAAAGAAAGCTTTTTTATACCAAGCAATACCAAATTTTTGAGCAATATCAGAACGAACCTGCTCAATAAGCATATCTGTAGGGAGTGATTTAGGGCACACTTCAACACAAGCGGTACATAAAAAACAACTCTCAAAAATATCTTTTGCCGTTTTATCCAGCTCTAAATTTCCACGTTTATACGCACCCAAAAGATCAATAAATCCACGAGGGCTGGTTACCTCATCAGCATTAACCTTGTGAATAGTACATACAGGAATACACTTTCCGCACTTTATGCAATCATCAGCAATATCATCAAAGCCAAAAATATCATCTAAATTTTTATCCATTTTTACACCGTTTTTGAAAATGTTTTATCGCTTTGTGCATACTTTTTCATATATGCGTCAAAGGGCTGAGCAATATTACGAATAAGCAGCGTTCCTGTTTGTGAACACTCAATTTTTTCATCATTCATAGTAATTAACTCTTCTGCTGCAAAAGGTTCTAACTCTGCAATGGCATCTGCAAAATACTCTGCAAAAACAACATCAAAGAGCGCTTCAAAACGCTTAATATCAAGCTTAAAATTACTCATAAGCTCCATAATCACATACTGGCGAATCCTATCATCTTCACTCATCACCACACCTCTCTCAAACGGTAATTTTCCTGCATCTATTGCCGCTTCATAACTTGGCATATCTTTAAAGTTTTGCGCATAATAATCAACTCCCTCACCGATGGAAGTAAGCCCTACTCCAATGAGATCTGCTCCGCCTTTTGTCGTATAGCCTTGGAAGTTTCTATGAAGTTCCCCTTTTTCAATCGCTTGAAAAAGTTCATCTTGAGGTTTTGCAAAGTGATCCATTCCTATCATTTTATAGCCATTTTCAGTTAAAAAGTCGATAGTATATTGCATAATAGCAAGCTTCTCATCTGGCAGTGGCAATGTTGTTTCATCAATCTTTCTCATAGTCTTTTTCAGCCATGGAACATGCGCATAATTAAAGACCGCAAATCTGTCAGGATTGAGTGTCAATGCTAAAGAGAGTGTCTCTTTGAAAGTATCGAGTGTTTGAAACGGCAGACCATAAATAAGATCCACATTCACAGAGTGCATATTGTACTTACGTGCCAAATCCATCGCATCTTTTGTAATATTGTACGGTTGCACACGGTGAACTGCAACTTGAACTTTTTCATTGAAATCTTGAATACCAAAGCTTACACGATTAAAACCATGTTCACTCATCACACGCATCTGATCTTCATTAATATGACGCGGATCAATCTCGCAAGATATTTCAGCATCTTCTACAAAATTAGGAAAGTAAGATTTTATCTCTTTAATAATCTCATCAAGCTGTGCGGCAGAAAAAAATGTAGGTGTTCCACCACCAAAGTGCATCTGAATCACCTCACGTGAGCAGTCAAGATGCTCTGAGAGAATTTTCAGCTCACGTTTGAGGTAATCCATATAGCGAAGCATTTTATCCTCTTTAGAGGTAAAGACAACATTACAACCACAGAAGTAACAGGCATTTTTACAAAATGGCAGGTGAAAATATAGACTCAACGGACGAGAGCTATCTTGAGATTCAAGTTTTTTAATATAATCATCATATAAAAAGTCATCTTTAAATTCTAAAGCTGTCGGATACGATGTATATCGTGGACCTGGTTTAGAGTATTTTGTAAATTTTGCGAAATCTAATTCCATAATGTGTTGTGTCCTTTGCTTGCTTTTTCATAACGTAGTCTATTATAGCTGTATAGTTTTCGTGATTATCTCTAAAAAGTGTTGAAGAATTGATAAAGTTTGCATTTTACCCTACTTCTTCAACTCTCCTGCAAGTCTTTGGTAAACATTTGAAGACTCTAAAAGCTCTTTATGCGTTCCACTTGCAACAATACTTCCTTTTTGCAGTACCAGAATTTTATCAGCATCTTCAATCGTTGAGAGACGATGCGCAATCGTAATGGTTATCTTATCTTTTGTATAAGAATCAAGTGCTGTTTGTATGCGCTTTTCACTCTCATTATCAAGGGCACTTGTTGCTTCATCAAACAAAAGCAGTGAGGCATGTTTATAAATAGCACGGGCAATCGCTATACGCTGACGCTGTCCACCAGAGAGATTTGCTCCGGCTTCATTCATCATAGTATGAATACCGTCTTCAAGCTGCATTACAAAATCATAAGCATCAGCAAGTTTGAGTGCTTCTATAACTTTTTCTTCATCTATTTCTTCTTCTCCATAGGCAACATTTGCAGCCAAAGTATCTTGAAAAATGTAAATACGCTGGGTCACAAGTGCTATGTGATGTTTGAGCGATTTCTGCGTGAACTCTTTAATATTTGTACCATTAATACAAACTGCACCCTCATCAGGATCATAAAAACGCAAGAGCATATTCATAAAGGTTGACTTTCCGCCACCACTGTCACCTACAAGAGCGATATGCTCACCCCGCTTTATTTTCAGACTTACTCCATCTAAAATATTATAGTTTTCATACGTAAGTACAACATTTTTGTACTCCACCGCTTTTATATCCTCACGCAACTCTTTTGCACCATCAACGACACGATTTTCTCTATCAACAATATCAAAAACACGCTCACTTGCAGCAAGAGCATCTTGAATCTTGGAGTATGTTCCACCAAGCTTACGGATCGGTTCAAAAACAAGTCCGACAGCTGTTATGAAAGCTGTAAACTCACCTACTGTCATCTTGCCGTCAAAAACCTCTTTGCCACCTACATAGACAACCATAGCAAGACCAGACACTGCAATAATTTCCATAATTGGCGAGACCAAAGCACCTACATAGATAGCTTTCATATTAATCTTAAAAAAATTCCAGTTCTCTACACTAAAACGCTTTATCTCAAACTTTTCTGTTGCATTTGCCTTAATAATCTCAGAGTTGTTAAAAACTTCCGTTAAACGAGAAACAAGATCAGCATTTTTTGACTGAGAACGATGAGAGTATTTTTTTAGTTTTTTTGCAATCCTCATTAAAGGATAAATAATAAGAGGCACTACAACCAAAGTATAAAATGAGAGCAGCGGATTAAGATAGATAATATAGCCAACAAGGGCAATAACCGTTAATAAATCACGAAACATATCAGGCAACATATTAGATACAAAATACTGAATACGTCCAATATCATTTGTAACACGTGATATAAGTTCCCCACTTCTGTTTTGATACAAAAATCCCATATCAAGATTTATCATCTTCTCTAAAAGTATCTCACGAAAACGCGTCACAATACTCTGCCCAATATATTCCATAAAAACTGTTTGTATATACTTCCCTATCGCTTTTGTTACATAAATAGCAATTAAGCCAAAGGGGATGATGTAAAGCATTGTTTTGTTTTTTTCAATAAACATCTCATCCATCATCGGCTTCATAATCTGCGCCGTTCCTACCGTTGATATAAGAATTAACACCCCACCAAAAACAACTAACATATAGTAAAGTTTATACTCTTTTATATAAGGCCAAAATCGTTTAATAATCTCTTTCAAAGTTTCTCCATTAAATAATTACGATATTTTAGCAAATTAGAGGTTAATTCTTAATTTGCTATAATTGCATTAAAAATAAAGAGTAGTATGAAATATCCTCTCCATGTCATTATTAGAAAAAAAATTTCAGGTCTAATAAGTAACTTGCTGTCTTCTTTTAAAAAACACAAGAAGACAGATAAATTTATAAATCCTCAAGATGTTCAGACAATTTTACTTGTACGACCAAACTATCGCATTGGGAATATCCTCTTTTTAACTCCACTTATAAATGAACTACAAAAGCAGATGCCTCATGCTAAAATTGATGTTATCGTTGGAATGAAGCTCGCGGGGGAGATTTTAAAGCCTATGGAAAATGTTAATGAAATTATAGACATACCAAGGAAACTCTTACATCAGCCTGTCAAACTTTTAAATTTCATAAAAGAAAGTCGTAAAAAAAAGTATGATGTTGCTATTAATATTTCAGGAGGCTCAACAAGTACACAAATAGTACTTTCTTTGGTTAAAGCCAAAAACAAAGTCTCCTTTACAGATAAAAAGCTATGGACAGATTTTACACATCTTCAAGAAAGAGGGAAAAAGAAATATTTGCATATGGGCTTAGAAAGTTTAGAATTTTTACGATTCTTTAAACTACCTCTTCCTGACAACAACCCCTCTTTAGATATAAAACTCACAAAAACAGAGATTGATTCTGCCAAAAATAAGCTCAACAAACTTCTAAACGAGAATCATATAACAAGAGAAAATCATAAAGTTGTAGCTCTTTTTAGAAATGCCAGATTTGATAAAAAAATTCAAGATGAGTGGTGGAGAGAACTTATTGAGGCTATGAAAAAAGAGGATGACAGCTTTATATTTGTTGATATTTTATC
>Ga0256837_1001847_pt1 | contig 13928 bp, 20 predicted proteins | sample 4562384metaG_FD_185976 | JGI IMG/M metagenome (GOLD analysis project Ga0256837, IMG submission 185976) | Hydrothermal vent microbial communities from Guaymas Basin, Mexico - 4561-384 | ecosystem: Environmental > Aquatic > Marine > Hydrothermal vents | place: Mexico: Guaymas Basin | collected... | reverse complement strand
AGAGGTTTGTTGATTATGTCGATGTCACTTTTTTTATCTCGTATTTATGACAAAGAAGCCCCGTTCATAACTTGTAAGAGTTTGAGCGGTGAGGTTCACGACACTTTAGAAATATACTCTCATAAAAATAAAAAATGATTATAAAAAGACTAAAGCCAGGTTTAGAACCAAATAAGAACTCTTATAAAAGAAAAAACAAATAGAGAACTTTTTAAATATAAAAATACTTGACATTATATTCTTTTATATAGTATAAACATATAAAAGGAGAAAAAATGTTTCGTATTTTGTTGTTATTCTTAGCTATTTTACTTTCTGGTTGTGGTGGAGGTGGAGGTGGGCCAACTCCTTTACCCCCCATCATCACCTCAATCTCATGTTAATCCATCTAAACTACCGCAAGATAAATCTTGCAGGTTCAAACCTACTAGGCTCCAAGGGTACTAGATGTACTGACAGAGCTGTTTAGTTTGAAGGTATGGGCTTTACGGCTTGATTTGGTAAATGAAAGATTATTTTAAAATAAAGAAATAATGAGCAAAAATATGCTCATTACAATAAATTGTTGATTTTTTCTCTGAAAAATTCAGCACTAACTGCACCAATTTGCTTATCTACAATTTCTCCATCTTTAATAAAGAAAATTGTCGGAATTGATCTAATTCCATATTTTTTACAAATATCTTGGTTTTCATCTGTATTAATTTTACAAATTGCAACATCTTTGTCTTCATATTCATCAACAAGTTGATCAATAACCGGAGCAATCATTCTACATGGACCGCACCATGGTGCCCAAAAATCTAAAACTACAACTTTGTTTTCCTTAAGCACATCATCAAGATTTCCTTTTGTTACATTAATAGGTTTTCCCATTACTCTTCCTTTTTGTTTTAATTAAAAAAATATTATACTAGTATATTCCTTTATTTTTAATTAAATCTATTTAATACAAATTTATTTTTATATGTGTGGTGAAAACCACACATCATCCATTTAGGATTTTTGAATATTTTTTCTGTATTCTAAATACTGAGCATTTCTTATAATGACATTTTCAGTTTTCTTTCGTACAATATAATATTCTTCTTCTGAATCAATATATCTTTCAATTGACAGTACCTCATTTTTTTCAATTTCATATACAGACCTTCCATTGAAAAACAATACTTCTAACTTATATATATCTTCCATTTTTTTCTCCTTAGTTGCATCCAGAACAATCCGGATCCCAACATTCTTGACAGATTTCATCAATTTCCGAATCTTCATCGCAATTAGATTTTATCATTTTTGCTCCATCTAACAAATAATGATCTAGACAATCTTCATTATCTGTTTCAAAAACAATCAAAGAATCATCATCATTTTCAAGCCATTGTTTTGCATCATCCATAGAACGAAATACTCTAAAATGAGTTCCTTCGTAATTGTAATATGCAATACCATTACTCATTTGATGAATACTTCGATTCGCTTTTATATATTCTACATCAACTTCATACATCTTTTATCCTTTAATATAAAGATCTTCGTAAATCTGAAGATATTCTACTTCATTCTCAGTATTTAAAACATCTCCATTTTTATCTAAGAATTCTCTTATGACTTCTACTTCTTGATTAATATCAATATTACATGACACTATCGATTCACAACCAAACCCTCCATCATTGATATTATTAAAGACAATTTCTGTTGTCAATTTTTCATCATCTTTAATTTCAATTTTAAAAGGATCCATTGTAATTATTCCTGAACCTCCACCCCAAAGATTGATCTTTGATGTTCCCGAACAATAAAATTTTTGTTTTGGAACAGTAGTTTCTCTAATCAATGATGATGTTTTTTCTTTTACAACTTTTGTTAATGTGCTCATAATATTTCTCCTTCAAATAACACATAGTACCCAGCTTTTATATTTTTATTTGGATACACGATTTCTTTCCATCTGTGAATACGACCTCTATTAGATATGAATTGATCTTCAAAAGTATTTTTGTCTAAAACAACAACTTCTTCTTTTTCATCAATATAATCTAATAATGTTTTAAAACCTGTACTGATTACCTCGAATTTTTTAAATCTTTTTTCAAGCTTTTCAATAGTTTCTTTATAGTTTTTAGTTTTTTCTGCATTATAATCAGAAATAGTTGAATCAAGGTTTACATAATATTTAAAAATATATGCTGTATCCTTTTCTCTATTTTTCATAGCTTCAATAGCTTCTGGTTCGATGCAGTATAAAACTGTACTTCCACAAATATTACATCCTGAATATATTTCTCCAAAATGATTGGTTGTTTTTATACTTTTATGTCCACATACCGGGCATTCATATGCTCTGGCTTTTACTTCCGGCATTTTTTTCTCCTTTTATTTTTTTGACTTTTTAGGCATTTTACCATGAAGTCTAATCATCTTTTTTCTACAAACTGGACAAACTGGAGTAATTGTTTTATATTTAACTACTCCAACTTTTTGTCTCCAATCTGCATACATTATCGCATCATCCCCGAAAATTACTTTTTCTGGAGATGTCCATCTTCTTTGAGTGTGATGTTTTGGACACCAAAATTGTAAAATTGCCATAATTTCACCCTAGTTTAAATTCAGCATCATAATGCTCTTTTACAAATTCCTCAAAATCTTCTGGTTCTAATGTCAACAAATATTCCTTTACAACTTCTGTAATGATATTTATTACATTTTCTACTTCTTTTAGAGAAGAATCTGATTCTCCATTTAAAATGGACTCCAAGTGTGTTCTTGAAGAAATATTTGTTTCTTCATAGATTTTTTGATAGAATTTATTAAAAATTAATTCTACAACATCTTCTGGATCTGTATTTGACACATATTCAGCTGCCACATCAATTGCAATATCTTCAATCTGTTGCATAACAGATCTATTAATATTAATTTCATTTAAAACAACTAATGGTAAATAATTTTTACCATTATAAGCATCAGCTTTCAACCAGTTTTCTGGTGTATATGGGAAAACTTCCCATTGCTTATTGTATGCTTTATGTTTTGAAACAACCAACTCATTATGCATTGGAACCCATTTCTCAAGTTCACTTTCATAAAATTCATAATGTAAATGAATCTCATTCTTCATCTTTGACCAATAAAGATTCCCACCTTTATCCTCTGTGATCTTATCTACTCGGAAAATAATACTTTTATCTTCTTTAAGAGTAACCCAATCACCAACTTTGATTTTTTGCATTACGCGCTCCTCAAAATAATAGTAACTATTAAAAATAGTCCTAACTATATTATAAATTAATATTTTTTTATCAAAAAAGCCGTACTTGACAACAATTCTTTGTTACTACTGAACCCTGGAATCATACTTTTAGTATAAGAATTGCTGAAATAAAAGAGAAAAATTGTGGGGCCAGGAACTGACCTAGAGGATACTAAAATCTAAGCCTTTCATGTTCAATCTTTAAAAGATTGTTAGTTAGGAAACTTCGCCCTTTAAGTCGGAGTTAGTTTAGCAACCGAAAGATGTTAATTATATTTTGTAATTTTTTTATCTTATGATCTAACCCATAATTTGCCGCATCATCAGCAAGTTCATTCCCAATAATTCCAGCATGTCCTTTAACATAAACAATCTCCACATTATCTTTTAACTCTAACCATAAAGAATGAATTATTTTAATAAGTTCCAGATTTTTAATTGGTCCATTAGCTTTCTTCCAGTCTTTCGCTTTCCATGAATAAGCCCATTTTGTCAAACAATTTATAGAATATTGAGAATCTGTTTTAATAACGACATCATCATAATTTTTCGATAATAACAATGCATGATATAAAGCTTTTAACTCAGCTGTATTATTTGTTCCTTTTTCTTCATATTCTCCACTAAAAAATATTTTTTTGTTCTCCTCAAATATAACTACACCACTTGATGATGGACCGGGATTACCCCGGCATGCTCCATCGCAGAAAATCATAGTTTTCATTTTTCTTCTTTTTCTTCTTTTTCTTCAAAAGGCTCTACTGTTTCTTCCACAGCATCATCTTTATTTACAGCTGTTTGTATAACTGTTTCTTTAGGAAGATCATTTGTATTTAATGTTTTAGCCATCCAATCTGGAGCCGAAAGACCTGATTGTTCAAGAAGTTCATTCATAGGTGGAACAAATTTAAGCATACTTTGAAGAAAATTAGATGTTGACCCACCTTCACCATTTTGACCAGACCCAGAATCCCAAACAGTAATTTTATCAATTTTTACATTTTTAATAGCTTCTACTTGAATACGAGCAAGTTCCGGCAATTGTTCGATGATGAGAAGTTGAGCAGCTTGTTCAGCTCCACCTGCTGCTTTAACAATTTTTTCAAAACCAGCAGCTTTTGCTTCAAGAACAGCTTGGAGACCTTTTGCCTCACCTTCCATTTTAGCTTTTGCAGCTTCACCTTCAGCTTCACCAGCAAGAACTTCTTCTTTTTTTGCAGCTTCTGCTTCAATAATAAGTTTATCTTTTTCCGCACGAGCTGGAACAAGCACTTGATTTTCTAAACGAGCTTCTTCCATTTTTGTTTTTGCTTCTTCTGCAATTTTATTTGCATCATAACCTTCTTTTTCTGCTTCTGCTTTATTTGTAAGAGCAGCAGCAAGCTCTAGTTTTTTAGCCTCTTCTTGTTTAACTTTAAGCTCTGCGTCAGATTCTGCAATTTTTACTTTTGAAAGATTTTCACCAGTTACTGCTGTTGCATTTGCTTCAGCTGTTTTAATACGCTCTTCTCTTTTTGCCTCAGCTGCACCGATCGCACCATCTCTTTCTTTCTCTGCTACATCAATTCTTGCTTGTTGAATTGCTTCAGCAGCAGCTTTTTGCCCAAGTGCTTCAAGATAACCAGATTCATCTGTAATATCTGTAATATTTACATTAAGGACAACCAATCCAAGTTTATTTAACTCACTTTCCACATTTTTTAAAATATTTTCAATGAATTTGTCACGATTTTTATTGATCTCTTCAATTGTCATATCTGCAATTGTTGAACGTAGTTGACCAAAAATAATATCTCTTGCCATACTCGAGATCTCACCAATACTCTTTCCTAATAATCTTTCTGCTGCAGCTGCCATAAGTTCTGGTTCTGTACCAATAGCAATAGTAAAGCTTGAAGGCACATCAATACGAATATTCTGTGCTGAAAGAGCATTTTTTAGATCAATATCAATTTGGATTGGAGACAGATCTAAATAGTCATACTGTTGAATAAGTGGCCAAATAAAAGTTGCTCCACCATGAATTGTTTTTGCAGATTTATCTCCACCCACTTTACCTGTTACAACTAAAATTTGATTAGAATCTGCAATTCTGTATCTCTTCATAATCATAATCAATGTTGAGAGCACAAAAATTGCTCCTACTGAAATTAAAATAATTGTCATCATATCCATCATCTTTATCCTTTATTTTGTTTTTTCTACAATTAAAATGCTATCACTTTGAATCCCAATAACTTTTACTTGTTCACCGAGACTAACATCTTCATCATTAAAAGTTTTTGCTTTTATCTCTCGCAACACTTCACCTATTTTTACATTTATTTTTCCAACACTATTTGCTCTTATTGAAATAGTTACTGTTCCAATGTTCCCTATAGCACTATTTACATCAATATGCTCCTTTGTTTTTAATTTGTTTACTAAAAAAATTAGAATAATCATTAATATATAAAACAAAGAACCTATCATAAAAGCTCTTATAGTAACATCTCCGCCTGTTAAACCAGATTCGATTGCCTGTAAACCACCCAAACCAAATCCTATTAAAAACCCTGTAACAGCTTTAATTGAAAATAACTTTGCAATTTCAAACGAATCATTATCTATATCTGCATCTGTATCTCCTGCAAACTGTTCATAAACGAAAAATCCAACAGCAAAAATAATAGCAAAAATAGATATTCCTAAATATACTTCATACATAAATCTCCTTTTCATTATTATACATATACTTTTCTTAATCTACAATTAGTTGTTAATTAACATTCCTCCAGCATATCCTCTGTTTGGTACACCAAAAACATTTTTAACTTTATATTTTTTAAACTCTTTTTTATTCAAAAAATCTTTTACTTGATCTTTACCTAAAGAAAACATCATCAGTTTTCCTGTGCAATTATTATCATTTAATGTTTTTACTGCAATTGGTATATTTAAAAACAAACTAACCTCTCTGATTATCAAATAGTCATTTGAATATCCTACTCCTAGATTTATATTTGTTAGATCTAAAATATCTAAATTTTTTTCATTTTTTTCTAATATTCTTTTATAATATTCAAATTTTTCCAAAGCCTCATCATACGTAATATTGTTTTCTACAGCTAAAGACGTTAGTCTTACATCCAATAAAGATTCTGAATCAACACCAGGGCACATATTTAAATATGCTTCATGTAAACAATGATCTATTGCTGCTATTTTAACTAATCTATCTGGAATAACAACAGCTATCTTTTTTAACACATAGATCCATTTTTTATCATAATAGTATCCATCTTGTTTATTTAATTTATATGTTTTAAGCATGAATATTTTCAACATCTTTTCTTTTTTATGATTTAACAATATTTTAAAAAGCTGACCAATTGATGATGCATCTAGGAAGTCTTTTGCATCTTTATGATATCCATAGTCATTTTTGTGATGATGGTCTAATAAAACCCCCTTTTTGTTATTATTATATTTTACATCACATTCTATAAAAATAGTTTTTATTACATCAATATCATTCTCTGCTTCATACGCATTTGTTGGATTTACTCTGATGGAATTTTTTACAGCATATTCAAATTTTAAATTAAGAGCTGATAAAACACCTTCTATTACATTCATCTCGGGATCTTCAGCCCCAAGTAGAAAACTGAATTCTTTTAAATCCACTATTCATCTTCCAATGAATTTATAATAGAATTAAATACTTCCTCACTCAATCCCTCTTCTTTTAAGATAAATCTTGCTTCTTCAACTGACTTTTTGGTTATTTTTCCATTTAAGACAACTAAACTTCTTATAACTTTTAACACTGATGATGGATAACGATTATCTTCCTTTGCTTTTTGTGGTTCATCGATATTTTTAATAATATCTACAATATCTAAATCAAACATCCAATTATCTAAGATCATAGCTGTAATTTCTACTGTTGAAAATCCAATCTCTTTTTTCTCATCATCAATAATATTTTGACTTGTATATTCTTTATCATCTATTTTCTGTTTAAACGAAAATTCCTCTTTTGTTTCTAATATTTTTTTTGAAATTAACATCTTCCCTATTTCAAATATAAAAGCTGCTACTGAAAATTTATCATTTAATTTATCTCTTTCTTTCATAGACCACTTTACTGCAACCGCATTTTGCAACATTGTCGTTTCCATAAAATCTTTTTCTGTCATCTCATAAGGAGATAAGTTGAATTTTAATGTTTTTGACAGTATTGTTGATAAAACCATACTTCTTACATTGTTTTTCCCAAATAAAGATACAGCCTGTTTAACAGATATAATTCTTCTGCTAAAACCGAAAAATGGAGAATTTGCCTTTTTTAATATTTCTGCAGTTAAGAATGAATCTTTATTAATAACCTTCTCTATATCTTCAAAAGAAGCATCTGGATTTGCATACATTTTTTCAATTTCAGATACTGATGATGGAAGTGGCGGTAATTCATTTATAATCTCTATCATTTTGTTTTCCTTTTTTGTATTATATAATATAACTGCTTATTTTAAAATAAAAATAAAAAAAATAAAAATAAAAATAAATTTATAATATAATATGTGTTCTTTTTAGAAGAGACATAAAAAAAATAAGGAGAAACTAATGTCAAAAGATATTAATTTAGGATTAAAAACAAGAGGTGAGGTCGTGGTTCGTAGAACATATTCAAGACCTTTAAACGAAGAAGGTACTATTATGGAAACATGGGAAGATGTTATTGCTAGAGTTAAAGGTCACCAAAAATGGCTTTGGGAAAGAGCAAAAGGAACTGAATTAAATAGTGATGAGTTAGAAGAGTTGGATAGACTTGAAGAGTTAATGCTCCAAAAGAAAGTTCTCTCTTCAGGTAGAACTTTATGGCTTGGAGGAACAGATATTTCAAAAACAAGAGAATCTTCTCAGTTCAATTGCTCCTTCACAAATGTAGAAACCCTCTATGATGTTGTTGACGTCTTATGGTTACTATTGCAAGGATGCGGCGTGGGCTTCAAACCAGTAGTTGGAACACTTAATGGTTTTATGAAGCCAATTCCAGAAATTGAAGTTATTCGTTCTAAAAGAACAAAAAAAGGTGGACGCGCTGAAAATCGTGAAACTTTTAAAAATGGCGTATGGCATATCACTATTGGTGATTCTGCTGAAGCATGGGCAAAATCAATTGGTAAGTTGTTAGCATTTAAAAAACCTGCTGATAAACTTATTCTTGATTTCTCTCAAATCAGACCTGCCGGTGTCAGATTAAAAGGTTATGGATGGATCTCATCTGGAGATTCAGCTATTGCTAAAGCATATGTTAAAATTGCTGAAATCTTAAATAAACGCGCTGGACAACTTTTAACTAAAATCGATATTTTAGATATGGTTAATTGGCTTGGCACTATTTTAAGCTCCCGTAGATCTGCTCAAATTGCTTTATTTGAATATGGTAAACCTGAATGGAGAGATTTTGCATATGCTAAAAGAAATTTTTGGGAAAATGGTAATGAACAGCGTTCACAATCTAATAATTCACTTGTTTTTGAAACAAAACCAACAAGAGAAGAACTTTTGGAAGTTTTTCAAATCATGGAAGAATCCGGTGGTAGTGAACCTGGCATCATCAATGCTCAAACAGCTTTAACTAGAGCTCCTTGGTTTGCCGGTGTAAATCCATGCGCGGAAATTTTACTCGGCAATAAAAGCTTTTGTAATTTAACAGAGGTTAATGAAGGTGCTTTTGTTGGTGATACAACAGGATTACACGAAGCTCTTAAACTTGCTGCTAGAGCAAATTATAGACAGACTTGTGTAAACCTTCGTGATGGAATTTTACAAGAAGCATGGCATTTAAACAATGAATTCCTTCGTCTATGTGGTGTTGGTCTTACAGGTATTACTACTCGTGAAGACCTTCAACCATATGATTACAAAGTTATGGAACGCGTAACAACACATGCTGCTTATTCTATGGCTGATGAACTTGGACTTCAAAGACCAAAGTCTGTTACAACTGTAAAACCATCAGGAACTTTGTCTAAAGTTATGGGTACAACAGAAGGTGTACATAAACCTTTATCAAAATATATTTTTAATAATATTAATTTTGGTAAAAATGATCCATTACTCCCAAAATTAAAAGCTGCAGGTTATCGAACTATGGTTAATCCATTAGATAGTGATGGTGTTATTGTCACTTTTCCTATTTCTTGGGAAAATGTCAGTTTTGACAAAGTAGTTCGCGATGATGGTTCTGTAGTAGAAATCAATCAAGAAAGTGCAATTATACAACTTGAAAGATATAAAATTTTACAACAAAACTGGAATCATCATAATACATCTATTACAGTGAGTTATTCTCCTGATGAAGTAGATGATATTGTTGATTGGCTTTTAGCGAATTGGGAATATTATGTTGGTGTCAGTTTCTTATATAGAACAGACCCCTCAAAAACAGCCAAGGATCTTGGTTATCCTTATTTACCTCAAGAAGCTGTAACTAAAGAAGAGTATGAAAAATACATTTCTTCTTTAAAACAAGTGGATTTTTCCAACACAGATAGCGATATCGATATTGAGTCGCAAGAATGTGCTGGAGGCCATTGTCCTGTAATTTAGGACAAAATTCCCCTTTTGGGGGAGTTTTTAATTATTTTTTTAGTTTTAATATACTATAATAGTATATCAAAAGGAGATAATATGTCAAAATTAGATACGCTTATTCAACAAAGGAATATGTTTGCAGACAATCCAGAGGTTTGTGCTGTTTTAGATAGACAGATTGCAGAGCTGCAAAATATTGGGCTTGACAGTCTTGAAGTTATTCTTGAACAAAAAATTCAACAACATAAGATGATGCAGGAAAGAACAAAAAGACTATATGCGCAAGCAAAAGCAGATTTGGATGCTTATGGTAAACAATTGAAGGCTGAACTTGAAGCTTCTTTGGATGAAATTAATGCTTTAAAAGAAGAATTAAGTTCTCAAAATTTCAATCAAAATGATGATGAAAATTCAAGACAACAAGATTTGCAAGATTTTTTTGATTCGTTTTTTATTGGTGGAAGAGAATCTCCTATGCAAAAAACATCACAATCTTTTAGTTTTGGACAAACAAACAGCCATCCAAAAGTTGAAATTCTTTCTTTAGAAGAACTGATCCAAAAATTACAAATAAGTTAAAAAACATCCCCGAAGGGATGTTTTTAATCAAAATCCACTAAAATTTAGATTTTTTTAAATCATTATCTTTTATTATAAATTTTGTTATAATAATTAAAAAGGATTAAAATTGAAAATTTTCTTTTTCTTGTTTCTTTCTACTATTATTTTTGCTGGAACATCTTTTTCTCAATCTAAAAAAGAACTTCGTAAAATATATAGAGACCACCAAACTACTATTTATTGTGATTGTAAATACAACTATAAAAACAAGAAAAACATGATTGATAGAAGGTCTTGTGGATACATACCTCGTAATGAATATACTAAAAAAGGCAAGATTAATATTAGAGCTAGACGCATTGAATGGGAACATATTATTCCTGCTGAAAATTTTGGAAGACAGTTTAAATGTTGGAGAGATGGTGATTCTAAATGCGTCAACTCAAAAGGAAAATATTATAAAGGCCGCAAATGCTGTGCTAAAGTAAATAAAAAATATAAGATGATGCAGGCTGATATGCATAATCTTTTTCCTGCTATTGGAGAATTAAATGCTGATAGAAAAAATTTTAGGTTTGATTTTGAATTGCCTTCTCCTGGTCAATATGGACAATGTAATTTTAACGTATTGTTTAAACAGAGAAGAGCTAGAATTCCTGAACAAATTAGAGGAATAGTTGCTAGAGATTATCTTTATTTTAATAAGAAATATGGATTAAAACTCTCAAAACAAGAATTGAAAAAATACAAAAGTTGGAATAAAACATATCCACCTTCAAAATGGGAAATTGAAAGAAATAATAGAATTTTTAAAGCTCAAGGAAACAAAAATTTATTTATCAAAAAGCCGTAAGACCTCGCCCTTTAGAGCGGAGATAGTTCAGATTATATTGTCTTTTAAAAATTGATTTATAATATAGTTAGGACTATTTTTAAATAGTTACTATTATTTAAGGAGTGCGTAATGGGATATATGGGATGGAGAACAGCAGATACAAAGGAACCAATTAAAATAGGTTCATCTATTTATTTGCTACAACCAAATGGAGAGGAGTCTTTATTCGAAAGAAATTATGAAGGTTATGGTGATATTGCTGGAGTTGATGTGTTCGATTGGCTTTCCGATAGAAATATTAAACCAGAAATTTTAGAAGAGGCTGAAAGAATTGGTCTTGAAAAAAGAATGCTTGGTATATACATGGATGATAATTATTATATTGATACAAGAGATGGTAAAAAGTTTACCTATTCACTTGGACCGGTATCATGTGGCCATGTTATTTCTTTTATTGATGATAATGGGGAAGATACTGGGTATGATGGAATTTATACCGGAATAGAAATTAATGAGTTGATTTCAACTGGTATTTGGACACCAAGACCACTATCAGAACTTGTATGTATTGATGGAGAAATAAAATACCCATTAAAGTTTTCAAAAGACAAAAATGCGGTATATGAGGAATTAGAAGCTTCAGAAGAAGTAAATAATTCAGAAATTATGTAGGAGGAAAAGATGAAAAAAGAAAATTTTGATATTATGATTTTAAATGTATTTACAGCAGTTTTTTCTGTTGGTTTATATGTTGTAATTGCACTAAGTACAGATTTAAGAGAAATGGAAAACTTAGTTCCATTTATTTTAATGATCTTGGTATCTATTTTTGGATATATTAGAGAGAGAGAAGAGATTAAAAAAGGAAAAAGAGATAGTTCATTATCTTTTTTAGGTGTTTTTCTAATTATACCGGGAGTGAATATGTTTGCTGCATTTATGATTTTTGGACTTATGATCGGAGTTGCAGTGATAACTGTAATTGAAAAGATTAATACATATAGAGCGATATTATCATGATAATGTCAGTTCATTTAAATAGATCAATTCATGTGATTTCAAAAACAAAATTGGAACTAAAAAGTATTTATTCTTTTATTAAAAGTCTTGGTGGGCCAATAAGTTCATTTAAAGATTCTTTAGTAGAATGGGATAAAAAGGGTGTTGCAATGGAAGTTAAAATCACAGGAGAACTAACTGATTACAGTATGCCGAGAGAAGTCTTTTACAGAACAAAAAAAGCTGCAGATTCAATTAAAGAAATTGCAGAGTTAATTTTTTATGAAGACTTTGTTGTGAGAGTAGAAAACAAAAAATATATAGTGGAGAAGAAGGGAGAAAAAGAATGCGTAATATAAAAGTAGGTGATGAGATTCAAGACAAAATGTTTGAAGATAAAATGTTTATTATTGTAGGTGATCATATTTATATGATCACAGATGGTAAAAATGTCTTACTTGTAAAAGATGTGGGAAATGGAAACGGTGTTGTTATGGAAATTAAAAAAGTGAAAAATGAGTATGAATTAAACGATTTGGTTCAAAATTATTTAAAATACTTTGTTTGTGTTCATGCCTATGTTGAAAAAATCATGGATAATACATTTATAATCTATGCCGGATCATTCCACGACAGAAAATTCACCGGGATAATGACAAAAATTCAGGGTAATTATCTTGATGAGGAATACATCTATCAGGGGTTAAAAATACCTATTGATAATGGTGGTATCGCTATCACTAATGAGGAGAAAAGAGCTATCTTTGTTAGCCTTGTTGGTGATGATTTTATAAAAAAAGTAAAAGATGCTACATCAAGAGTAAAAGAAGATCTTGATAAAATAGCATTAACAAAAAAAGAGATCGAAGAATTGTTCGATGCACCAAGAGGTAATTCTGATTTTTTAAGATACTCTGATTTTGGTTTGCAGAAAGATGTCATCGATAGATATACATCTTTTTATCCCAGTTTTGATAAAAGAGAAAGTTTCATCATCGATACTGAAATTAACAAATTAACTGCTAAATATCTTTTGTTAGAAGAAGATGATGGTGAATTAATTGAATTGCTGGAAAACATTCTAGATGAAGATAATCCTTATGTAGTAACAATGGATGATGTTAAATCTATATTCATTGAAAATTATATTAAGCCAGAATTCATGGATGCATATGAAAATCTAATTACAGAAAAAGGTATTTATGATGAAAATTCATATAATAGCTATTTTGTATTAAGTCATATGTTATCAAAAAATAAGAATGTAAAAAAAGCATTTTTAAAATATCTTGAAGTCAAGCCTGGAGATGATGCAAAAAAGGCATTTAATGCACTAAAAGAGATTGTAGGAGGATAGCCTCCTACACAAATACCCTATAAGGATGTTTTTAATCTAATGGGATTCCATCTTTACATAAAACATAAGAAGAATCTACATCGTAATTCTTAATAAAATCTTCTATACTTAAAGGAATATTTTTTCCATCTTTAACAAAACAAAAAGAAAGATTGTTGATAATGGCTTCTTTGAGTTTGATGCCATCTTGAGGTTCTATTTCAATTCTTTGAACAAATCATAATCCGCAATCCTCTTCCATAATCTGTAATTTGGGAGAGGTCAAGGATTATTCAGGCTTTGCCTGATTAGATATATACTCTTTAATTATCTCAATCGTACTACCTCCAACAGTT
>Ga0256837_1001846_pt1 | contig 13948 bp, 13 predicted proteins | sample 4562384metaG_FD_185976 | JGI IMG/M metagenome (GOLD analysis project Ga0256837, IMG submission 185976) | Hydrothermal vent microbial communities from Guaymas Basin, Mexico - 4561-384 | ecosystem: Environmental > Aquatic > Marine > Hydrothermal vents | place: Mexico: Guaymas Basin | collected... | reverse complement strand
GAGGAATATTTTTCTCTCTAATCTCATCTAAAGATAATTCAAATAGATCTTCATCCATAGGACCTACTGGTTCAGTTTTGTTTTTAATACCATCAAGTCCAGCCATCATCATAGCTGCAAATGCAAGGTATGGACAAGCAGTAGAATCTGGGAATCTCATCTCAATTCTTGTAGCTTTTTCACCTGCTCCATAAGGAATTCTACAAGCTGCTGATCTGTTTTTTGCAGAGTATGTTAAGATACTTGGTGCTTCAAATCCTGGGATCAATCTTTTATAAGAGTTTGTTGATGGGTTTGTAAAAGAAGCAACTGCAGCTGCATGTTTAAAAATACCTCCAGCATAGTGTCTAGCCATATCAGAAAGATTTCCATAATTTCCCTCTTTATAGAATAAGTTTTTACCATCTTTCCATAAACTTTGATGTACATGCATACCATTTCCGTTATCACCATAAAGTGGTTTTGGCATAAATGTAGCTGTTTTTCCATTTAAATGTGCTATCATTTTTACTACATATTTATATTTTTGTACATTATCCCCAGCAGTTATAATATCTCCAAATACAATTCCTATTTCACCTTGAGCTTGAGCAACTTCATGGTGTCCTAAGATAACTTCAAGACCAACTTGCTCTAATACTAGCATCATCTCAGCTCTTAAATCTACCATAGAATCTGTAGGTTGTACTGGAAAGTATCCACCTTTTGTTCCTGGTCTATGACCTGTATTTCCACCTTCAATATCATAGTTATTTGCCCATTCACCTTCAGTTGATTCTACTTTGTATCCAGCTTCATTTATACTATCTGTAAATTTTACATCATCAAAAATAAAAAATTCATTTTCTGGTCCAAAATATGCAGCATCTGCAACACCTATATCTTCTGCATGTTTAAGTGCTTTTTTCGCAATACTTCGTGGACATTTTGCATAAAGTTCATTTTCATAGATATCATATACATCACAAATAACAATAGCAGTACTATCTGCTGTAAATGGATCTAAAAATGCTGTTTTAACATCAGCTTTTAAAAGCATATCTGATTCATTAATTGGTTGCCATGCGTCTACACTAGATCCATCAAATGGAAAACCATTTTCTAAGTTATCAGCATTTACTGCACTCATTCTATAAGTTAAATGATGCCAAGCACCTTTTAAATCTGTAAATCTTAAATCTACAAACTCTACCTCATTTTCTTTACAATAATCAAAGAAACTATCTATATCTTTTACAAATTTTCCCATTTGTTTTCCTTTTTAAATTTAAAATCACTACATTGTAACTGATTATATGTAAAAGTTCAATAAGATAATCATATATTTTTTAATCATCTTTAATATTGTTTCTTTTTTACATAGTAAAAAAACTACTGATCGGATAGTTCTATCAATAAAGCTGTTAATACATTAATAGGTCGTGAGTTTAATTCTAATAATTTCATAGCATTACTAAAATTTTGAAGTTTTTTCTCAGATAATTTTATATTATCTTGATGTATAGTAAAAAGTAATGATTCAACAAATAATTTTGCTTCAACTTTAGTGATACGCTGATACTCTTTTAAAAAAAGATATAAACCTTTTAGATTTATCTTAGTTATATCAATATCTAATTTTTGAATATTCTTTTTTGTTTTTTGATATTCTACTTGTACTCTTGATAAAATTGTTGGTAAAATTGAATTTTTAGAAAGTGTTATAAGTAAAAAAACTACATTTTTTGGAGGTTCTTCCAGTATCTTTAAAAGTGAATTTTGAGCTTCTGTTCTAAAAGAATCACCAAGAAGACATATATACTTCGTAGTTGATGTAGCTATATAAGCCTCTTTTATAGTTTTTTGAGCTTCTAAAAGTTGAAATTCACTTTTCCCATCTTCATTTCTTATAATTCTATATGAATGAAGAGGTAAAGAAGCTATAATATTACCTAAGGCTAGTTCTAGATCATTTACTATAAATAGTGTTGATTTTTGATACATATCTACTTTGATACATCTATTTGAGCATATAATGCTGCACTTATTGTTTTATCAAACAATCTATACATTTGCAATAACTTCATATCAAGCGATTCATCTCTTGTTTTTAGATTAAAACTATTTGGAAGATCCTCATCCATTATCCATAAAAATGGTTTTTTTGTAAATTTTGGTAAAATTGCTCTTTTATGATGACTTCTACCTATATACCAAAAAAAATATCCATTTGGAAAAGATATCTCAAGCATATCTTTTACAAGCTCAATATCACTCTCATTTTTTAAATCATCAAGATTTTTATAATATGTATTAAAATTATAAAAAGGTAATAATGGTCGTGATAATTTTTTCTTATTTATATTTGATAAAATATACTCCATAAACCATTCAAATTCATTGTCTGTAACAACAAGTACTGTTCTGCCTTTATCTAGTATATTTATGGCTGATTGAGACATCAAAGGGACCCAATCATACTTGCGCTCCTCTAACCACGATCCAAGAAGATTATCTTGTCTTATAGTATCAACTGTCCAATTTATAAACTCTTGCAACTATCTAACCTATTTATCTAAATCATATGCATCATGTAAACTTCTAACTGCTAATTCTGCATATTTTTCCTCTATAATCATAGATATTTTAATCTCACTAGTACTAATAATTCTTATATTTATATTATCTTTTGCTAAAGCAGTAAAAGCTTTAGAAGCTACTCCTGTGTGAGACTTCATACCAACACCTACTATAGATACCTTACATACAGAATCGTTATAATCTATATCTTGAGTATCTTTTTGGAATTTTTCCATAACCTTTTTAGTAGATTCAAGATCAGCTGTTGGGATTGTAAAATCTAAATTTGTTTTTCCATCATTTCCTACAGTTTGTACTATCATATCTACATTTATATTATCATCAGCAAGTGCTGTAAAAATAGAAGATGCAATTCCTGGTTTATCTGCAACACCATACATACCTACTCTTACTTGATTTCTATCTAATGCTATCCCACTAACTACTGGTTTTTCCATGATATTTTCTTCCTTTGTTATTAATGTTCCTTCAATTTCAGGTGTAAAGCTACTTCTTGAAATAAGATTAACATTTAGCTTCTTTGCCATCTCTACAGATCTATTTTGTAATACTTTTGCCCCCAAACTAGCAAGTTCTAACATCTCATCATAAGATATTTTATTTAATTTTTTTGCTTTTGGTTCAATTCTTGGATCTGTAGTATATATCCCATCTACATCTGTATATATCTCACATACATCTGCACTTAAAGCTCCTGCTAAAGCAACAGCAGTAAGATCACTACCACCTCTTCCTAATGTTGTAACCCTACTTGTATCTTTACTTATACCTTGAAAACCTGCTACTATTATCACATTGCTATTATCTAAACTATTAATTAAATTTTTTGTATCTATATGCTCAATTCTAGCATATGTATAACAATCATCAGTAGTAATACCAGCTTCTCTTCCACTCATAGATGTAGCTTTTATTTTCATATCATTTAATGCTATAGATAAAAGAGCAGAAGTTACCCTCTCCCCTGAACTTAAAAGCATATCTAACTCTTTTTTTACAGGATCATTACTAAAATGTGATGCATACTCTAAAAGCTTATTTGTCTCACCACTCATAGCTGAAACAACTGCTACAATTTTATCTCCAGCATCTATAAATTTTTTTATAATTTGTGCTACATTATCAATACGCTCTAGTGTACCTACACTAGTGCCTCCAAATTTCAATACCCTTAACATCTTAAATATAACCCTCTTTTTTAAAATATTTTAAAACTTTCTTATATACAGTTCTTTTAAAAAATGTAATATAATCTGTTAATTTTTCAGAGTTAACAAACTTATAATTACTAAATTCTGGAATTTCAGTATTTATATTTATCTTTGCACCTTTTCTTAATTTTACCAAAAAATATCGTTGCCTTTGTCCATCATAAGGAGCCATTCTATGTGCTACAACTGGAGGAAAATCATAACTTACCCATTGAGGATATTCATCTATGATATCAACTTCATCTGTACCTATTTCCTCTTTTAATTCCCTATATAATGCCTCTTTAGGTGTTTCACCCTCATCTATACCACCTTGTGGAAATTGCCAAGCATTTTCCACATCTATTCGTGAAGCTATAAAAATCTCACATTTTGCAGGATAAGATGAAGATAAAATAATTGCAGCAACATTTGGTCTATAATTTTTTTCTGTTTTATCTTCCATTTATCTACTTTACCTTATACTAATATACACTTAATATACTAAAAAAATACTTCAAAAATGCTTTGATTACTTTTTATATTTATCTTCCCATTTTTGTTCATCTTGTGTAAAATACTTTAATCTTACTTTTTTAAACTCTCTTGATGAATAAAGTGGCATATAATCTTTTGATTCTATCTCACGAGCCATCTCTTGTATTATAGCATTAGTATCTTGAGTTGTTTTACCATGTACCATTGTAAAAAGATTATAAGGCCAATTTGAGTATTTTGGTCTTAAATAACAATGACTAACAGCACTAAATGCAGCTGCAGTTTTACCAATAGCTTCTCCATTTTTTTCATCTACATCCCATACAACCATTGCATTTGCATTAAATCCAGCTTTTCTGTGATTTAAAATTGAAGCAAATCTTCTCATCATACCACTTTTGTCTAACTGATCAACTATAGTAAAAAATGTATCATAATCTATATTTAATTTTTCAATTATATGTTTAAAAGGCTCTTCTACTATATCTATATCATTTTGTAATAATTTAATAATATCCATATGTAAAGTAGTAAGATCTATTTTAATTTTCTCTTTTTTTACAACTTTCTCTTTTTTTGATTCTTTTCCTGTAGTATCTAACTTAACAGATATTTTAAATAATTTTAGAGTTGGTAATATAATATAATCATTTGCATCTGTAAGTTTTGCTAATATTTTTATTGTATCTTCAAGACCTATAATACTTTGTGGAGATACTGCACATGTAAACCAAATATTAAATTTATGATTTCTTTCATAATTATGTGAAATTCCAGGGTGAGCATTTATAATTTCTACTGCATTATCTATCTTATCTTCATCTATTTCAAATGCTACTAATGATGATTTATAACCTAAACTTTTTGTATCAAATATAGCAGATGTTTGCCTTATAATACTTTTTTCTTTTTGTTCTTGAATTATTTTTATAACTTCATCTTGTGTAGTATTTAACTCATTTGCTATTGCTTCAAATGGCTTAGCAACTAATGGAAAGTTTTTTTGTATTCTTAATAAAATTTCTTCTGTCATTATTTCTCTTTTTTATTTAATTAAATTTATTTAAAAATTATGGATGTGGTATTTTAACTTTTGAATTAAGCAAATAACCTATAGTAGCTATAAATACTAACACTATATATTCACTAGGTGTATCAAATAAAATTGGAAAATATCCTCCAAGCCATATAAGATAAACTATCCATAAAAGTATAGCACCTAAAGGTGTAGGTATACCTACAAAATATTTTGATACTTCACCCTCATCTGCATTTATATTAAACTGTATAAGTCTTCTTAATCCTGATACAATATAATATACAAATACACCAAATACTAAAATAGTATTTAAAACAAAAAGATTTTCATCAAAAATTGCAAAATATAAAAATAATGAAGGAACTATAACAAAAGATAAAAAATCAGCATATGAATCAAGTTGTATTCCAAACTCAGTAGAAAGCTGATATTTTCTTGCAATTTTACCATCTAATATATCAAAAGCACCACCCATCCAAGCAAAAAGTGCAGCTCCAAAAAACTGATGATGTGTTATAAAATATATTGCTAATATTCCTGAAGTTATATTAAAAAATGTTACAATATTGGCTAAATTAAAATGATTATTTTTATCAAATAAAAAAGTCATTATTTTTTTCTCCCATTTGCAAAATCAACTATATATTTTGCAATATCATTTAAATGAACTATATCTTTTATAGCTCCTGCTTGTATAGCTTTTGCAGGCATACCAAATACCACGCAACTCTCCTCATTTTGAGCTACAGTATATGCACCATTATCATACAACTCTTTTATACCAATAGATCCATCATCTCCCATACCTGTCATCATAACAGCCATAGCACTACTACCTGCACTATTATTTAAACTTCTAAACATAATATCAACACTAGGTTTATGACGACTTACTCTTTGAGCATCTAATAATGTAGCAATATAATCATTACCTTGCTTTTTTATCACTAAGTGTTGATTTCCTGGTGCTAAATATGCCCAGCCTGACTCTAAAATAGTATCTTGTTCCACCTCTACTACATTTACAGAAGAATGATCATTTAATCTCTGAGCAAAAGAGCTAGAAAAACCATATGGGATATGCTGTGTCATCACAATAGGAGGTAATCCATCTGGTAATTTTTTAAAAACTTGCAATAAAGATTCAACCCCACCAGTAGAAGATCCTATACCTATAATTTTAGCTCCACCAAATGATGCTGGCATTTTTGGTAATACTTCATCAGGGTGTATTTTTCTCTCAACTATACCATTTGAAAGATCTACTTTCTTTACTTGTTGTGCAACTGGCTTTATTGGTTTTGGTTTTTTCAGAGTATATTGTTTTAATAAAAAAGTAAGATTCATCAAAGTTTCTTGTACTTTAGTATGAAAACTTTGCATAGTTTCACCTAATGCTGGTTTTGGTACAAACCCAACTGCACCATCATTAAAAATATCACTACCTCTAGCACTCTCTCCAGAGATTACAACTGCAGGCATAGGATGAAGTCTCATTAAATTTCTTAAAAATGTCACACCACTCATCTTTGGCATATTTATATCAATAGTAACCAAATCTGGTTCTAATTGTTTTATTTTTTCTCTTGCATCAAAAGCATCACAAGCAGTATCTACAACTTCAAATTCATCTAAAGCATTAATGATATCTGATATCACTTTCCTCATAGAAACTGAGTCATCAATCACAAGTACGGTATACATAAATTACACTCCATTAAAAAAATTCTATCTCCATTTTTTGTGTCGATGACTGTTTTTCATCAACTGCAAAAATACCTGTTCCACTAATATATTCTGCAGTTGCAGGTTGTCTAGTAGATATCTCTCTTTGTAAAGATCTCTCTTGTGTTGCAACTTTTACAGAAGCATCACTATTATCAACATTTTTAATAAATGTTTCAAATCTATTTGCCATAAGAATTACTCTTCCTTGATTTCCTCTTGTATGATCAGATAATATTCTAAAACCCTCAGATTGACAAAAAGTATGTGCAAACTCAACATTTCTATACCCAATACTATTTGTTGTAGACCCCATATTCATAATATCAGCTCCACCTGCAATTTTAGCAGCCATATTCTCTTTTTTACAACCTAACTTATACATCTCATTTAACATTGCTTCAACAGAATACAATCCATATTTCATATCTTCATTTGCATTATTGGTTGCAGGTAATAAAAAATGATTCATCCCTTTTATTGCTAAATTTTTATCATAAAACATAATAGCAACGCAAGACCCTAACAATGTTTTAAATGCAACATTATCACCATCTGGTACTATTGCAAATTCACCACCAATAATAGTATGTGTAGGCATCCCTTTTACAACTTGTGTTATAGATGAAGTTGCAATTTTTTGAATACTTCCATCTTTATGACCTACAGTTACCATTTTTAGATATCTCTTTGTTTTACAAAAATATTTTGACCTACTCGATTAACATATTGAATCAAATCATGAGGATTTTCTGAATGTCCTATATAAAGTGTACCACCAATTTTAAGAGTTCTAAAAAGTTTTTTAAGTATTTTATTCTGATCTTCAACAGAAAAATATATTAAAACATTTCTACAAAATACTACATCAAACTGATGATCTTCAAAAGGATACACTTCATCATTTAAGTTCATCTGAGCAAAAGTTATAAGATCCTTTAGATCTTCATTTGCTTTTATAAGAATCTCATCACCTATTATACTTTTTTCAATCCGTCTTTTAAAATATTTTTGCGGTTTTATCCAAGATGGAAACTCTTTTGAACTTTTTTGAAACCTATATATACCATTTGCAGCATGTTGTAAAACTTCAGTATCTATATCAGTTGCTATAATATGTGCTTTCATACTCGAATTAACCTCTTTTACAGTCATAGCAATAGAGTATGGTTCTTCACCCGTTGAAGCTGCCGAACAATATATTTGTATCTCTTGATTTGATTGTGCAAAAGATGGTAAAACTCTATCCCTTAAATCTGTAAAATGAAACTCTTCTCTAAAAAAATGTGTTTTATTTGTCGTAAAAGTATTTATAAATTCTGTTGTAAACTTACCTTGTTCTATTTGATCTAACAATGCATTTAAATCTGTACCAGAAAAATTAGTATGTCTTTTTAGTTTATCAAGACGATTTGATATCATAATATCTTTATTCTGTGTCAGGGTAATACCTGTCAAAGAATAAAGAATTGATTTTACACGACTATGTAGTTGATTTTCACTCATAAATAATTAAGATGCTGCTAATATATCTTTTAAATTTAAATGATCTTGCTCTACTTTCTTTTGAGCATCAATAATACCCATTATATCTAAGATAAGTCCAATACTTCCATCTCCTCTTACAGTAGCAGCACCAACACCCTCTACGCTTCTAAAGTTTTTATCAAGAGGTTTTACAACAACCTGATGTTGATGTAAAAATTCATCTATAAACATAGCAATTTTAAAATTACCAGATTTTACAACAATTAACATACCCTCTTCAAGTCTTTTATGTTTTGGTTCTATATCAAATAACTGATGAAGTCTTACTACAGGTATAAATTCTTCCCTTAACATTAAAAGATCTTGTGTACCATCACCAATTTTTTTAATCATCTCTGATGTTGGCTGAAGTGATTCAACAATTGCACTTAATGGTAAAATATATTTCACATCACCAACTGCAATATCAAGTCCATCAAGAATAGCTAGTGTAAGTGGTAGCATAATAGTAATAACAGTCCCTACACCAATCTCTGTATCAAGCTTTATAATACCACCTAGTTTTGTTATATTTGTTTTTACAACATCCATACCAACACCACGACCAGAAATATCAGTAATCTCATCTGCAGTACTTACTCCAGCTCCAAAAATCAACATTGCTTTATCATTTTTATCCATTTGTGACAATTGGTTTTCATCTATTTGACCATTTTCTAAAGCTTTTTGAGCAACTTTTTCATAGTTAATCCCTCTACCATCATCTTTAATAGTAATAATCATTTGACCATTTGCTTGCTCTGCTGCAATAAGAATTGTTCCTGCTTCATCTTTACCAGCTGCTACTCTTTCATCTGGAGTTTCTAATCCATGATCTAGTGAATTTCTAATAATATGCATTAATGGATCTGTAAGTCCTTCAATCATAGCTTTATCAATCTCAACAGAATCACCCTTATGTTCAAAATTTACTTTTTTACTAAGTTTTTTTGATATATCTCTTACAACTTTTGGAAATTTTGAATAGATAGATTCCATTGGTACCATTCTAATACTCATAATAGAATCTTGCATCTCTCTTATGTGTCGTTCAAGAAGTTCAAGTCTTTCAAGAACAGAACTTCTTACTTTTGTATTCTCAATAGTTGTACTAAACTGAGTTAACATAGCATTGGTAATAACAAGATCTCCAACATTATTCATAAGAAGATCAATTTTATCAAGATTTACCCGTATTGTACTAGTAGCAGATTTTTTTGATCCACCTGATTCTTTAGCAGATTTTTTTGCAGGTGCTGCTTTTTTTGCAGGTGCTGCTTTTTTTGCAGGTGCTGCCGCAGGAGGAGTAGGAGCTTCAACTTTTGCAACCTCTTGTTCTGTTTCTATTTGACTATCTGGTGATATAGCTTCCATATCATCAAAAAATCCAAAATTTGCATCACTCATACCATCTGTATCTAATGCTTCTTCATCCTCTGCAAAAAATCCCCATGCACCATTAATTGATTTTTCTTCTGAAGACTCAGAAGGTGCTGGTGCTGGTGCTGATTCCTCTTTTGCAGGAGCAGACGAAGACTGAGGCGAAGCAGCTTCTACTGAACCACCACCATTAATATATGCTCTAATTTGTTTTAAAAGATCTGTTGTCATCTCATCAAATTTTTCACGATCCATCTCACCATCGCATTCCATTTGAAGAATCTCTTTCATAACATCAAGACCATCTATTAAAGTTCCCGCCATCTCTGGAATAAACTCAATTGCATGATTTCTAAGTTTATCCATCATATTTTCTACATCATGAGTAAATTCTGCAAAAAATGCCAACTCTACAGATGCTCCACTTCCTTTTAGAGTATGTACATCTCTAAACAATTGCCCCATCTCTTCATCAGTTAATGAACCATTATTTTCAGCCTCAAGCAGAACATTATCCGCTGATTCAAAAAGTTCTTCTGCTTCCTCTAGGAACATCTCTCTATACATTGATATATCAAATCCAGACATCTTTTACCTTTCTTTATATAATTTTATTTTCTATCAAGCACTATGTTTACTGCTTTTAATAATTGATCAGGGACAAATGGTTTTACTATCCAACCTGTAGCTCCTGCTACTTTTCCTTTTGACTTCATCTCATCACCTCTTTCGGTTGTTAAAACTAAAATAGGTATTTTTTGATACTCTGATAATTTTCTTAATTCACTCACTAAAGTTAATCCATCCATATTTGGCATATTAACATCAGTAATAATCAAGTCAAAATTACTATTTTTTGCTTTTTCCAATCCATCTACACCATCTACGGCTTCTGTTACATCATTATACCCACCTTCATTTAAGGCATATGTCAACATATCACGCAACATGGTAGAATCATCTACAATTAATAATTTCATATAATTTTCCCTTCAATTACAACATAATAAACTATACCAAATAACTATAACTAAAATTTGTTTAATTAAAAATTAAATACCATTAGAAAATTACTACAAACTAGAATTGGCTAATTCTATTCTATCTTTTGTAACTTTTAACACTTTTACTTCTATATTTTGATCTAAACTTAATATATCTTCTACTTTATTTACTCTTCGTTTTGATAATTTTGAAATATGAAGTAAACCTTCTCCACCTTTTTTTAACTCAATAAAAGCACCAAAATCAGTAATTCTTAAAACTTTACCATCTACAATATCATCAATATTATATAATTTTGTAAAATCAACAGTCTCTTTTTTTACAAAAGATTTTGCATTTGAAGAGATATTTTTTATATGTGCTGCTGCATCATCTATGTTTTGTCTATTATCTCCTGTTAATTTTACAGTTCCACTTGCTTTATCAAGATCAACAGAAACACCAAATTTTTCAATAATCTCTTTTACAACACTTCCTGCTTTTCCAATAACTGCTAATATTTTACTAGGATCTATTTCAAACTGTTCTATTAATGGTAATGCAGCAGATGGTACAATTGTTTTACTAGCTTCTTCCATAAGATTTAAAATATGCACTCTTCCCTCTTTTGCTTGATACAATGCCTCTTTTAAAATAGCTAAATCAATACCACCTAATTTTATATCCATTTGAAGTGCTGTTATACCTTGTGTTGTACCTGCTACTTTAAAATCCATATCTCCATCATGGTCTTCTAACCCCATAATATCTGTTAAAATCTGATATTTATCATCTTTAAAAATCCCACCCATAGCAATACCAGCTACAAGTGAACTAATAGGAACAGCAGCAGCTTTAAGTGCAATAGAACCTCCACAAACTGTTGCCATAGAGCTACTTCCATTTGACTCAAAAATTTCAGAAACTAATCGTACCGTATCACTATAATCTAAATCTATAGATGATTCTAAAGCTCTTTTTGCTAAATTTCCATGTCCTAATTCTCTTCGACTTACACCAAAAATAGGTTTTGCCTCACCGACACTAAAACCTGGAAAATTATAATGTACCATAAATTTTTCTGTTTTTGTCCCTGTTCCTGTTAGAACTTCATACATTTGAGCATCTTTACTATTTCCAAGTGTTGCTACAACTAATGCTTGTGTCTCACCTCTTGTAAACAAACAACTACTATGAGCTGATGGTAAAATATTTGTTTCAATAGTAATTGGTCTAACCTCTTTTACACCTCTACCATCTGCTCGTACTTGCTCATTTATAATCATATCTCGCACAATATCTTTTTTGATAATCTCAACAGCTTTATAGATATCTTCATAAGATATATCATTTGAAATTGCATATTCATCTTTAGATATTAGTTTTGCAACCTCTTTTAACTCTACAGCTCTTTCTTTTTTTGCTAAAGATTTTATTGCCTCTTTTATATCTAAAGTATATCTATCTTTAACATATTTAATAAGTTCATCACTAATAGTATGTTTTACAAGTTCTACATCTTGTATAGGTGCTTTTGCTAAAGCAAAACTATCTTCATATATTTTATTTGTTTCATTTAAAACATCTGATGCTAATGTAATAGCTGACATAAGATCATCTTCATTAAGATCATTTACATTATGTACTTTTACAAAACTTTCAACATCAGTTTCTACCATCTCTTGTGTTGCATTTGATTTCATCTCTATCATAAGAAGATCTGTTGAAGTTCCTGCTACAAAAAGATCTATTGTTGAATTTTCTAATTGATCTAATGATGGATTAACTATAAATTCCCCATCAATACGCCCTACTCTTGTAGCACACACTGATCTATTTATAGGTAAATCTGAAGTATATAATGCTGCTGAAGCTGCATTTAAAGCCATAACTTGTAGATCAGCATCATTTTGAACACTTAAAACCATAACTGTAATTGTTGTAGGATATATAAAACCATCTGGAAATAATGGTCGTAAACTTCTATCTATAATTCTTGAAGTTAAAGTTTCAAAATCATTTGGTTTACCTTCTCTTTTTATAAAACCACCTGCAAACTTTGCTGCTGCATAAGTTTTCTCTATATATTGAACAGTAAGTGGCATAAAATCCTCCTCAACAGGATTATCATACTCGCATACTACTGTTGCCATTATTACACTATCTCCACTTTTAAATAGTACAGAACCATTACTTTGCTTAGCTACTTTATTAAACTCAAAGATCTCCTCTTTGTTATTTAATTCTAATTCACATATTGTTGACATCTCTTTCCTTTATCTAATTATACTCTTTTATATCTTCAAAACTAATATCTTCTAATTTTTCATAATAAAAATCTATAGATACAAAATGATCTATAGCTTTTACATAATACAAATCATCCGCTATAGTTTCTATATCATTAACTATCACTTTGGGTAAAACAGGAACTGCTACACAAATAGATTTAGCACCTTGGGTAACAACTGACTTAATACAAGCCATCATTGTTAAACCTGTATTTAAGCCTTCATCCACAATCAATACATTTGCATCTTTTAATGAAACTAAAGATCTACTATCTCTATATTTCTTTTTATACTCTTGTATTTTTGTATTATAGATCTCATCAGCATTACAATAGATATCTTTTAAATTTAATTTAAATGATTTCATTAACTCTTCATGGATAACAACTTCTGATGTTTCAGTTACTATTGCTATCTCACACTCATCATTATTTGATGCAAATATTTTATGTGTAAATATATAATCAAAACTAGACTGTAAAGTTTTTGATATATGTTTAGCAATTGATACTCCACCTAAAGATACAGCTAAAACTACCCAATTTTCTTGAAGCATTGTATCTATTGGTAATACTTTACATAAATCAGAACAAGCTTCTTCTCTATCCTTAAAAGTAAATTTTTCAATCTTCACTATTCTTCCTTTTGTTTAAATTTATAAACTTGTTTCATATTTAATAACTGTTTTAAATTAACTTCAATATATAAAATAGTTTGTTTTAAATTAGTATTAG
>Ga0256837_1001845_pt1 | contig 13952 bp, 14 predicted proteins | sample 4562384metaG_FD_185976 | JGI IMG/M metagenome (GOLD analysis project Ga0256837, IMG submission 185976) | Hydrothermal vent microbial communities from Guaymas Basin, Mexico - 4561-384 | ecosystem: Environmental > Aquatic > Marine > Hydrothermal vents | place: Mexico: Guaymas Basin | collected... | reverse complement strand
AGTAGTAAGAGATGTCAGGAATATAGGTCTTAATCTCATTGAAGCTCTTAGTGCCACCTCATCATAACTCTTTGCTCTTCTTATAAAATCAAGCATAATCAAGGCATCATTTACCACAACTCCTGATAATCCCACCAATCCCATAACCCCCGGCATAGTCAAGCTTATACCCATTACAAAATTGCCTATCAGTGCACCCAAAACAGAAAGGGGAATTACAGATATTGTAATAAGTGGTAGTATTATAGAGTTAAACATCCAAACAAGAGCTATAAATATCATAAACAGAGCTATAATGGCAGCTTCTGACATCTCTTGTTTTACTTGACGATTCTCTTTCTCTTCTCCTTTTACTATTACTTTGATACCTTCATTTTCAAACTCTTTTAATAAAGTATCAATTCTGTTCATAACCTCTTGAGGAAGTATCTTTTTTCTATCTGTTCTGGCTGTTACACTCCATACTCTATCACCATTTTCTTTATATACTTTAAGCATACTCTTTTTATATATAAATTCTGTAATATCTTTTAGAGATACCATACTCTTACCATCTGGAGTAACAATCTCAAGAGAGGATATATCAAACTCTTTATCTCTTTTGGGATCTTCTATATGTATCTTTATAAGTCCACTCTCATTAAACATTTTGCCATACTCAGCATCCAAAAACAATCCTCTTAGTGCCTCTATCAAACTTGTTTCATTAAATCCCAATCTATATCCATACTCATTTATTCTGAGTTTCAACTCCTTAGAACCCTCTTTTGCATTGTCACTAACCTCTTCTACACCATCTATTGAGGATAATTTTTGCTTCAGTTTTGATATTGCATACATTACTCTATCTTCATCTTCTGCACTGAGTCCTATCTCTATATCATGACCTACAATACCAGTTTGTGGTACAAATATACTAAGCTCTTTAAATACTCTACTCTTTTCAAACTCATTTAGTATCTCTTTTGCCTCTTGCATTATCTCATTGGCACTCTTTGCTCTTTTCATATCACTATCATCATACTCCAAAGAGAGATATGGATTGATATACTTTTCAAAAAAGTTTTGTGGTTTTCTCTCATGCAAATTTAAAAATATCTGAAACAGATGCTCTCCACTCTCAAATGATTGATCTGGATTGAATTTTATACCAACAATAGAGGTTATAGAAGAGACTCCACTGTTTTTAAATTTTTCAAGAAGTCTGTTCTCTATTACTCTCATCTTTTTTTCTGTATCTTCCAATTGAGCATCTATACTTACTTTACCGCTGATATATATCTGAGAAGCATCAAAGCTTGGAAAGAGTTGGAATTTACTCTGCTTAAGCAGATAACTGGTAGCAAAGAGTATGGATATTACAGTAACAAACAAAGACAACTTCTTCCATCTAAGCAAAAAGAGCAGTATCTTACTATACAAATTTGAAGCAGTATCCCAAAATTTGCTTGGTTTATGGTGATCGACTATCTCCCCTACACTAAACAACTCTTTTGCATGTAAAGGTAAAAAGTAAAATGCTTCAAACAAAGATGAGAGTAACAAGATAGTAATCATTACCGGCAAAACCCTCATAAACATACCAAGTTCACCACTCATTATAAGCAGAGGCAAAAATGCAAAAACAGTAGTCATAGTAGCAGTTACTACAGCAGAGAACATCTCCAAAGCACCATCAATTGCAGCATCTTTTGCTTTTTTACCCATCTCCATATGTCTGTATATATTTTCTGCTACAACTATAGCTTCATCTACAAGCATACCCAAAGCTATCAAAGCTCCAAGCATTGTAAGCATATTCATACTGTAACCAAGCATCTGTGCAGATATTAAAGCTATAAAAAAGCTTACAGGTATCCCCATGGCAACAGTTGCTGCAATTTTCCAATTCACACTCAAAAATAGAGCAACAAATACAAGTATCAAACCAAAAAATATATTTGAACTTACTAAATTGATTCTGTTTTTTATCCATATGGAAGTATCTGTATATACCTGAAATTTCAAGTTGGGATACTCTTTTGCAAACTCTTTTAAATCTTTTTTAATCTCTTTACTCAAAGCTATTGCATTACCCTGCTTTGTCTTGGTAAGATTCAAGGATATATTATGTTTACCATTGAAATGAGAGATCTCTTTTGGAGTACTCAATCCAAACTCCACTTTAGCAACTTTTCCAATTTGGATATATTTGCCTCCTACATCAATAATGGTATCTGCTATCTTTGTGGCATCCTTTTCACCATTGAATGTAGATAGATAAAATTCTCTTCCTCCACTTTTAAATACTCCGGCTGGAAATATGGAACTCAGAGTTGATATTGCTCTGTAAAAACTCTGCTTTGATACACCATAGGCTCTTAGTTTCTCTTCATCAAGAGATATTTTCAGTATGTTATCAGCATCACCTCTAATATCTATACTGTTTATGTTTTTATATCTTGAGAGTCTGCTTTTTAGCTTTTTGGCTACATCAAGAAGTATCTTTTTATCTACCTCTCCAGACACAGCAATAAGAAGAAGCGGAAATTTGTGTACTACGAGCTTGGCAACTGGTTCACTCATATCAGATGGAAGATCAGGTTTGATATTTGATATTACATCTTTGACATCATTTAAGATACTCTGCTTGTTAGAACCACTCTTTATATCAGCAGTAATCAAAAATGAACCATTTTGGATAACACTGTCTATATTTTGAATATTCTCTACACTCTTTAAATCATCTTCTATACTCTTAACTGCCATTTTATCCAATACATCTGCGCTGGTACCTACATAACCACCTCTTATTACTATCTGATCAAGCTCTGAGGGTGGAAATATCTCTTTTGGTATCTTCTGATAAGCAAAGATAGCCATTATCAATATCAAAACAAAAAGTATATGGTTCAGTATTGGCCTATTTAGTGCAAACTCTAAAAATGCTCTCATATTACTCTTTCAATTCACGCTCTATATCAAGAGGAAAAATAGTATCTGTAACTTGACTTTTATACTTTAACTTCTCTACATTCATCTTCAAAATAGAGTTTTCAGCCCTAAGAGCTTCTACTTTGGCTTCAATTCTGTTTACCTCTCTACTTTTGTAATATATCTCATTGCTTATATATATTTTTACAATAGCTAACATCAATACAATAATCATAATTACAATAGCCAAAAATAGACTACTTACAGATATACCCTCACCACCGCTACTACTCATAACCAGCCTTTAAAAACTCTTCAGCCCTCAAAACAGCACCAAGCAAAGGAGCATTTCTTAGTTGGGTAACTTCCAGTTTTAATTCTCTTAGAGGCAAAGAGAGTGTATATTTTGGTAATCTTTCTAAAACCAAATCTACAATATATCTGTTTGATTCTACTATCCCACCTCCATAAACTATAATCTCAGGATTAAAAATTGTAGTCATTGAGCCTGTCAAGTGTGCCAAAGCCTCTATAAAATTCTTTGCAACATCATAGCTTTTATCTTTTGAATTAATCATATCTTTTAACTCTGTCTCTTTATAACCAAAATACTCTCTCCATTTTGCCAAACCACTGCCAGAACAGTATAATTCATAACAGTCACTCTTGCCACAACCACACTTGAGCGGAGAATTTTTGTATGACAAATGACCTATCTCTGCACCGACACCATAACTTCCAGAGATAATTTTGCCATCATATACAATACCTCCACCAACTCCGGTACCTATATATATAGATACAATATAATCACTTTTGTAAAATTTTGATTCAGCAAGAGTGGCTAAATTCAAATCATTATCAATAAACACCTCTACATCAAATCTATCTTTTATATATGAAGCTATATCTTTTGTTTTTAGATTCAAATTCGGAGCAAACAGTACCACTCCATCTTTTGCCAAACCTGCTAAGGATATACTGACTACCTTTGTATCTTTGTCAATTAGTGATACAATCTGCTTTGGTATATCTTTGGTTTTTATTTTACCACTATTGCCGTCACCTCTTTGCCATCTAAACCAACTACCACCAATATCAAGAGCAAGATATGACACTATATAACCTCTTTCATACTTTTATACAAGCTATAATACTCTTTTGCACATCTGCCAATAGAGAAATCACACAACATATCAAATCTGCAAATTGTATCAAACTCCTCTTTGTTTGACCATAATCTGTATGACTCTTCAATAGATTGTACAAACATAGATACATCATAATCAGCCACACTATACCCCAAACCACACTTCCATTTACCACTGTTTATATCATACACACTATCTTTTAATCCCCCTACCCTGTGAACTATCGGTATGGTTGCATATCTCATAGCTATCATTTGATTGAGTCCACAAGGTTCAAAAGTAGAAGGCATCAACAAGAAATCAGCTGCTGCATAAAGTTTATGAGAGAGAGTATCATCATACCCAAATATTATCTTTACATTTTTACTATCTTTTGTCGCTTCTTTAAAGTATTTATTATATATTTTGTTACCATCACCCAATACGATCAAAGATGCAGGCATCAACTTGAGATGTTCAATCAAAGAAAGAAGCAAAGATACCCCCTTTTGCTCTACAAATCTGCCTATAAATATATAAAGAGGTACATCTAAATCCAATTGATACTTAAAAACCAACTCATCTTTACACTCTTTTTTACCAGCTATATGTTTATAATTGTAATTTGAAGCTATATATCTATCTGTAAAAGGGTTATATACTTCATAATCTATTCCATTTAGTATGCCTCTTAGCTTGTGTTTGTGAAACTGCAAATGTGCATTCAATCCACACCCAAACTTTGGTGTCAATATCTCTTTGGCATAACTTGGACTTACAGTAGTTATGGCATTGGCATAGTATATACCACCCTTTAACCAATTTACTTTATTATAAAATTCAAACTTATCTATTGTAAAATCTTCCCTTTTTATACCCGTCAATTCAAGTGTATATGGCAAAAATATACCTTGATATGCAAGATTATGTATAGTAAGTAGAGTTAATATTGAGCTATTGTAATATTTCTTTATAATATAAGGAATCAAAGCTGTATGCCAATCATTGCAATGAAGTATATCAATTCTCTTTTTTATAGCAATATATGCTACTGCATAACAAAATATTGCAAATCTTATGTGGTTATTGGTATAATCTATCCCCTCATCTCCATATGGAGAGTTTACACTTGAGAGTATCTTATTATATACAAAAAGTATATTTGAATCTTTGATATAAAAAAGTGATATTGGATATCTTTTATCCTCTATTTCTATATCAAAACTCTCTTTATAGATAATATCATACTTTTTTTTATCTATAAAATCATACATAGGCATTACTGATAAAACTTCCATATAATTCCCAAGAGCTTTTGGCAAAGATGCTGAGATATCAGCTAAACCACCAGTTTTAGCATAAGGGTATATTTCAGCAGAGGCAAAGAGTAGATGCATATTATGCTCCAGTTAAAAAATATTATAAACTATTTGGTTTATACTTTATAATATATAACATCTTCATTATAAAGTTAGGCTATCTTTCAATAGATTTTGGCAAATTTGTAGTAAAATACTACCAAACCTTTACAAACAGTACTATTAGGGGTAAATGACTCACAACTATTAATTATTTTGTGAGTATAAATTTGGGAGGCAAATTAGTGAAGTGTAAACAATATACCATAAAAGTAATAGAGATAGGTATAGATGATTCAAAATCAGTAATTGAATTTTTGGAGATCAATTATGAGTTACTCAAAAATCATCTGTTATCTCTAAAAGGCAAAATGGATAGTAATCTAAAGTCTTATTTGGAAGAAAAAGGCTTTAGATATGTAAACAATATGGATTTACCATCAGGAAGAGCAAAAGATATAACACTCGTAGCTCCAGATACCAATACAACAGTTGAAAATACTCCAGAAGAAGAGGAGATAGAAGAGCTTTACCAAAATATGGGTTCACCTCTAAAGATCATAAAGACACCTTTAAGAAGTGGTCAATATGTAGAGTATGACGGCAGTGTACTCATTACTGAAAGAATGAACAGTGGAGCCAAAATTGCCGCACTTGGCAGTGTCATTGCACTTGGTACAGTAGAAGGAGATATAAGCTCAGTAGGAGACTGTATTATTATGCCACCTACAAAAAGAGGAAATATACTCTTTCATGGAGTCAAGATAGATAATGAATCACTAAAGTATCCAATCAATAGAATTATGTTTGTAAATGACAGAATAATTATAAAACCACTATCCAAAAAGGAGATAAATTGAGTAAAGTAATAGCCGTTATAAGTGGCAAGGGAGGAGTAGGAAAGACCACTACTACAGCAAATGTAGGACTTGGAATTGCTATGAATATGAAACAGTGTGTTGTTGTCGATTTTGATATAGGTCAAAGAAATCTGGATATGATTTTAGGACTTGAAAATAGAGTTGTATATGATATGGTGCAAGTTATGGATGGTGAAGCAACTTTGGAACAAGCTCTAATACGAAGCAAAGCAAACAGAAATCTATTCTTTTTACCAGCATCTCAGACAAAAGACAAAAGTGTATTGGAATCTGCTAAAATAGAAGAACTTTTAAAAGAGTTAAGACAAAAGTTTGAATATGTAATACTTGATGCTCCAGCAGGTATTGAGAGTGGATTTGAGCATACAATAGAGTTTGCAGATTCAGCTATTATTGTAGTAAATCCAGAAGTGTCCTCCATTAGAGATTCAGATAGAGCCATTGGGATACTTGATTCCAAATCAAAAAGAGTAAAAGATGGTGGAGAAGTAGAAAAGCAACTTATTATCAATAGAATTGATCCAGATATGGTAGAAAAGGGGGAAATGCTAAGCTCAGAAGATATTTTGGATATTCTAAATATAGAATTACTTGGATTGGTTCCAGAAGATAAGGGTGTAATAGATGCTTCAAACCAGGGACAACCTATAATTTTGAATGAAAAATCAGAGGCTGGAAAAGCATATAAAAGAATTTCAAAAAGGCTATGCGGACAAAAGGTGCCTATAGTTCAGCCAAAGGCAAAATCCAAGGGTATAGTAGGTAAACTGAAAGGACTCTTCTCATAATGTTTTTCTCATGGTTTAAGAAGAAAAAAAGTGCAACTATTGCCAAAGACAGGTTAAAAATTGCTATTATGTCAGATAGAGGTGGAGCTGATTATCCTTTTATGGAAGATCTAAAAAGAGATATAATAGAGGTAATAAAAAAGTATAAAAGTGTATCCAATATAGAGATACGAAAAGCAAGTAGCAAAGATGTTGATGCCATCTCAATAGAAGTGGAGCTATCCTAACAAAGGAGTAAATTATGCAAATTGGAACAAACAAAGAGGCTATAGATATAGCATACAGCTTTTTTAGAGCCAATATTGGAATCTCTTTAGGGATAGTAACTATTATGGCTGTTGCTATAATATTACAGACTCTTCCTACCATAGGTTCCATATTTGCAATAATTTATGCAATACTTACACTCTCTATCCAAATATATATTGGCAGAAGTGTATGGAGTATAGATACTCCTAAAGATATAAAAGATATAGCATCAAATGCAAATATCAAAGATATACTACTATCTGCCTACTCAGAAGCAATTGGTGCTACTATGGGATTTTTACTTATTACTATTTTATTTATGATGCTATTTGGATATATTATATCTCAAACCATTGATTTAGAATTACTCCAAAAAGCAATATCTGCCAATAATGTAGAAGCAGTCTCAGATATGTTATTTAAGGCTTTTACATCCCCTGCTATGATAATATTTTTTATAATAGTATTACTCTTTACATACCTGGTACCTGCTGTTATTGGTAGGGTAATGGTATCTGAGAGTGCTGGTGAAGCATTTGTAGCTAGTATGGGCTTTTTTCATCCAACTGTTTGGAAAAGAGTATTTACAAATGGTTCATATGCCAAAATAGTTACCATATGGTCACTAATACTTTTTGTAGCATTTATGATACTCTCAATTCTGTTTTCATCTTTGATACTGTTACCATTAGGATTTGTAGTACTATATATGCTGTTGCTTTATAATGCAGTAATTTATGCTTTTGCATACAATACAATAGAGTAAAATATCAATGTTTACTACTTTAAAAGAGTCTGAGAGTGGCTGAATTAACTTCTAATGGATTATCTTTGAGTATAGAATTTGCCAAGCACCCTAGCAACAGATTACTCTATCGCTTTTCATTTTTGTGGAAAGGCAAACAGATACTAAATGAAGATGTACTTGGCAGAGATATGTCTGGCAAAATCAAATCAAAAGTTGGAAGTGTAATTACGATAAATGAGGAGGAGGAGACTTTAATACCATTTTTTGAGGTAGCACTTGAGTTTGGCATAGCAGAGTACTGGGAGTCTAGTGAACCTGGAATTACAATAGCAGTATATCCAGAGTTATACTTTCCATTTTTGCCTACAAACTCTGATATTATATATGCAAGTGATTCATTCAAAGCTATAAGAGAAGCATACAAAAAACTGAAAGTTACCAAACAAAAGATTGATGATGATGATTTTACTATAATTGTACTCTTTGATACAGGTAACTTTAGAGGTGGAAGAAGTAGTGATGGAGAGGGAATTAGTATGCATTTGGTTGTAGAGAGAGTTCAATTAGAGAGATTTGTAACTAATCTTAGACGCGAATACAGTCTGTTTATACAAAAGCTTTTACCACATCACTAAACAGATTATATTATGATTATATTTCAACTGGTAAAATGATACAAAATTATCGTAACTGCTACATAATTTTGCTTTAAGATACTATTAAATAAAATGGCAACTCATTGGTAACATTGCAGTTATGCCAACTAAAGGATATAGAATAGATGTTTAGAAAAAATAGAAAATTAATAATAGCAGGTTTTGGAATTACAACCTTGTGTACAATACTCCTTACTACACCTTTGCTTGAAGCAAAAGAGAGTAAAAGTACAATAGCAGAGAGCAAACTTGAAGCATATTTGAAATTTACCCAAATTTTAAATCTTATTGAAGAGCAGTATGTAGATGATGTAAATACAACTACACTTATTACAAAAGCACTCAAAGGATTAATGACAAACCTTGATGCACATTCAGCCTTTTTGACACCAAAGGAGTTCAAAGATTTAACTATCCAAACCAAAGGTGAATTTGGTGGACTTGGTATTGTAGTGAGTATGAAAAATGGTGCTTTGACTATAATAGCTCCAATTGATGGTACTCCAGCATATAAAGCTGGTGTAAAAGCCGGAGATATTATCCTAAAAATAGACAATAAAGCAACTTTGGGTATGACACTAGATGAAGCTGTATCTCTAATGCGTGGCAAACCCAAAACCCCAATAGAGCTTACTATTGTAAGAAAAGGAGAAAATAAACCACTCAAGATCAAAATCATAAGAGATATTATCAAAATTCAATCTGTAAAACACAAAATATATCATCCAAAAGATAGCAACAGTACAACACTCTATATCAAAATTTCATCATTTGATTCCCATGTAGTTAATGAAGTCAAAAAAGCTATCAAAAATAATCCAAAAGCACAAGGGTATTTAATAGATCTTAGAGACAATCCTGGAGGTTTGCTAAATCAGGCTACAGGATTATTGGATGAATTTATAAATAAAGGTGTATTAGTATCTCAAAAAGGTAGAGTTAAAAGTGAAGATATAGTATATAAAGCTCACAAAAAAGATAGCGATACAAAAACACCAATGGTTGTACTAGTAAATGGTGGAAGTGCAAGTGCAAGTGAAATTGTAAGTGGAGCATTACAAGATCACAGAAGAGCTATAATAGTAGGTGAAAAGACATTTGGAAAAGGAAGTGTACAGGTAATTATACCAGTAGGTAAAGATGAAGGATTGAAACTAACAGTAGCCAGGTACTATTTACCAAGTGGCAGAACTATACAAAATAAGGGTGTAACACCAGATATTTTAGCATACCCAGGAGTTGTGCCACAAGAGAATAATAGTTCATTTGAACTAAAAGAAAAAGATCTCAAAGAACATCTTCAAGCAGAGTTAAATAAAATTGAAAATGAAAACAATACTACTAAAATAAATAGTAAAAAAGAAGAAGAGGATAAGAAAAAGATTTTAACCCAAGAAGAGGTAATGAAAGATAACCAACTAAAGATTGGTTTGGATATTCTAAAGAGTTTAATACTACTACAAAACAGGAAGTGATATGCAAAAGAGAAAACTACTATATGAGGGTAAAGCCAAAAAGATTTGGGAGACAGAAGATAGAGATCTGTTGATATCAGAATTTAAAGATAGCTTAACAGCCTTTAATGGTGAGAAAAAATCATCTCAAGAAGGCAAAGGTGCTTTAAACAATAAAATATCAGCAGCTCTATTTGAGTATCTCAACAACAGAGGTATTCCCACTCACTATATCAAGATGTTAGATGATAATCATATGCTACATAAAAGAGCAGATGTAATTATGATAGAGGTAATAGTCAGAAATATAGCTACTGGTAGTCTTAGTAGAACTCTTGGTATAGAAGACGGCAAAGTATTGCCATTTACTCTGGTTGAGTTTGATTACAAAAATGATGATTTAGGTGATCCAAAACTAAATGATCAACACTGCTTGATTTTAGGATTGGTAGAAGATGAAGCAGAGCTTGAGTATCTAAGATATATGGCTAGAAAAATAAACAAATTTTTACAAGAGTTTTATAGTGAACTTGGTCTTAGACTCATAGATTTCAAACTAGAGTTTGGTAAAGATAGATATGGCAATATTATTTTAATAGATGAATTATCTCCAGATAACTTTAGACTGTGGGATATGGATACTAATGAAAAGATGGACAAGGATAGATTCCGTCAAGGGCTTGGAGGTTTGCTAGAAGCTTATACTGAAGTACTAAACAGAATAGAATCAAGAGGAGACAAGTAGATGAAAGCAATAGTCAATGTATATTTAAAAGAGGGTGTCTTAGACCCACAGGGCAAAGCAGTTCATCATGCCCTGGGTTCACTTGGATATAATAGTGTAACAGATGTGCGTATAGGCAAACAGATTATACTAGAGATAGATGAGAGTGACAAAGATATAGCATTAAGTAAGCTTGAGAAGATGGCTGAGGAGCTTTTGGCAAATACAGTTATTGAAAACTACACAATAGAGTTAGAGTAATGAGTAAGTTAAAAGTATCTATATTACAGTTTCCCGGAACCAATTGTGAATATGATACAGTATATGCATTCAAAAAACTGGAATGTGATACTGAGATATTGTGGCACAAAGAGAATTTGGAGATAGATTGCGATCTATTGGTAATTCCCGGTGGATTTAGCTATGGAGATTATCTTAGATGTGGGGCTATTGCAAAATACTCTCCTATTATGAGGAGTGTTGCAAAATATGCAGATAATGGCGGTAAAGTATTGGGTATTTGTAACGGATTTCAAGTACTTACAGAAGCTGGTCTTTTGCCAGGAGCATTAAAAAGAAATGATAACTTACACTTCATATCTCGTATTCAACACCTAAAGGTAATATCTACAAATAATGCCTTTTTAAATAGATGTAAAGAGGATGAAATACTAAATATACCAATAGCTCATCACGATGGAAACTATTTTGTAGATGAAAATACTCTAAGTGATATGTACAGCAATAATCAAATACTGCTAAAGTATTGTGACAGTGAAGGTAATCCTATGGTGGTAAATGGCTCCATAGATCAAATTGCTGGAGTTTGCAATAGAGATAAGAATGTATTTGGTTTGATGCCTCATCCAGAAAGAGCCATGGAATCAATACTTGGTAGCAGTGATGGTACAAAAATGTTAGAAGGCTTTTTGAGCCAATGAAAATAGGGCATCTTAGTCTGTTGGTTGTGTGGATATTAGCAACTGTGCTTTTATCTGCACAAAACTTCAAGTATAGTTATATTCCCAAAAAGATATATCTCAATCAACTCTTTCCAGTAACTATACTAGCCACAGATATAGATGCCAAACAGACTCCTAAATTTATATTCAAAAATGGTACAAAACCAATACTACCCAAACCTCTTAGAGAAATTAATGGAAAAAGTATCTTTTATACATTCTACTTCAAAGCCAAAGATGGTGATTTTAGACTGCCTGATTTAACGATTATCACTAAAAATTATAGATATAAACTAAGAGGAGAGTATCTATCTGTATATGAATTGGATATCAATAGAGGTGACTATTGTGGTGTAATGGCATCAGATTTTCGTATAAAAAACTCTCAAGTATCTAGCTTTGATGAAAAGAACAATCTTGTATATCTTACTATTGAAGCACATGAAGCAAACCTTGAAGATATGCATATAAACGGAGTAGTAGAACAAGGGGTAGAGAGGATAAAAAGAAGATACTCTTTGGCAATAGTGGAGTACTACCTTGTAATACCAGCAAAGATAAAAGAGATCTCATTTACATATTACAATACAATCAAACAGCAACTTATTCCAGTAAGTGTAAATATAGATTACAAACACAAACTTGTAGCTGCCCAAGAGATAGAGTTAAATCCCAAAGATAGCAGTTTTACCAAACTCAAAAAATATACATTTACAGCTCTTAGTATATTTTTTCTAATAATGCTGTTATGGCAAAAAGATTTCTTCTATCTAGTACTATTTGTTATTACAGTAATTACTCTTCTGACATTCTTTATGCCACACAAAAAGATATGTATAAAGCAGGGTTCACCACTATATATACTACCTATCCCAAACAGTACAATAGGTACAAGAATAGACAATAAAATCATAGCTCCGGTACTCCATACATACAAAGAGTACTACAAAATAGAGTACAAGCCAGGAGTAATAGGCTGGATAAAGGAAGATAATGTTTGCAAAGATTAAATTCTATTGGGGGGCTTTTGTAATATCAAGCATAGTAGCCCTTGTTATGATACCTCTTATATATATTTTCCCTTTAAAAAAGGGTTCTATAATGCACTATCTAAACAGAGTTATCCTCAAACTGATTGGTGCAAAATATGAAGAGATAGGAGAGTTTGATCCAACTGTTGATATGGTATTTATGAACCATCAAGGTATCATAGATATTATAACCATGGAAGCAGTTGCTAATAGAAATATGAGATGGGTAGCAAAAAAAGAGCTTTTTGATACACCTTGGTTTGGATTACTCCTAAAAGGTGGAGAGATGATCTCTGTAGATAGAGAAAACAAAGCAGGATTACTAAAACTCATAAATGATATAAAAAAGGGTTTAAAAGAGAATCCAAACAGAGTAATAGCAATATTTCCAGAAGGAACCAGAGCTTCAGATCAAAAATTACTTCCATTCAAATCTGGTGCCTCATTTGTAGCCAAAAAACTAAATCTCAAAGTTCAACCTATTGTAATAACTGGTAGTAAATGGGTACTAAATGAACATGACAAAACAGCCCACAATGGTACAGTAAGAATCCACTATCTACCACCAGTTGATGTATCTACTGCCAATAAAGAGTGGTACAAAGATATAGCTACAAATATGCAAAGAGTAATTGATAATGAAGAAAAAGAGTATGGTATAAAGAGATGACAAAAGAACATATGTAAAATATTACATCTAAGACAGAAAAATTACTATGAAAGCTGTTTTATTATCTGTCATAATTACACTACCCCTAGTCTCCTGACTTTGAAACAATATAAAGTAACCTGAGTCTCGGATAAGATTATAATATGCAAAAAGTTGTTACTACAATTTTTCAAAAATAAATGTTTTTATCTCATCAAATCCCTATTTTTAGGGCTTTTATCTATTCAAATTCTTTTTTGGGGGAACGCTTCAAATTTTGTGTAAATCCAAAATAGACTATTATAAAACTGACATTCCCCACCCAAATCTCCAAAAAAAAGAATAAAAGAAATCTGCTAAAATAGTATAAAAAAAGCCATGAACGAATATAAAACCCAAACAATAGAAC
>Ga0256837_1001843_pt1 | contig 13986 bp, 15 predicted proteins | sample 4562384metaG_FD_185976 | JGI IMG/M metagenome (GOLD analysis project Ga0256837, IMG submission 185976) | Hydrothermal vent microbial communities from Guaymas Basin, Mexico - 4561-384 | ecosystem: Environmental > Aquatic > Marine > Hydrothermal vents | place: Mexico: Guaymas Basin | collected... | reverse complement strand
GAAAGCGTTGAACCTCTGGATATTACAGATATTGTAAAAGAGAATGAAAACTGTTCGTCTGCTCCAATTAAAGAGCTTCATCTTCTACCTTCTCCTGGAAAAGAATTAGGATTTATCGCTGATGCAGTTCCAACCGGAAAAAACACAATCTTAAAAAGATACCTCAACACAATTAAAGATAAATACGACTATATAATTATAGACTCACTTCCAAGTCTTTCAACACTCTTTGAAAATATACTCTGGGCTTCTGATTCTTTAATTATTCCAATACAAACAAAATTCAATGCAATGACTGGTGCAAATGATTTTGTAAAAGTAGTAGATGATGTTATGGCAGACTATGAAATAAAATACAAAAACATATTTATACTGCCAACTATGTATAACATGCAAAGAAGAGATGATAAAGAAACACTTGTTGAGATTAAAACTTCTTATTTGGATTATATAAAAGCGTGTGACAATATAGGAAAATCAAACATAGTAGTTCTTGATACTGTTCCAGAAAGAGCGATATTTTCTAAATCTCAATCATATGGTCTTTTCTTGCAAGATTTTATAGAATGTTATGATAAAGGCAAAAGTGAACTATTATTGCTTTTAGAGAAAATAACAAAACAAATTACTGATAATTGTAAATAGGAGAACATTATGGCAAAACTTCCAAAAAGAATTAACACTTCAAAAAATAATTTACGAGAAATGATTAAAAAAGCTGCAGAAAGTAAAAATTACAAAGAGATAAAAATAGATCTTATACAAAGTCCAAAATACCATGATAGAAAATATATTGATTCTCATGCTATATATGAACTGTCACAATCAATAGAAGCTACAAATGGTATTATATATCCTATTGTAGTAAGAGAACTAAAAGATGGAACTATTGAAAGAATTATAGGGTATAGACGAATAAAAGCATATAAGCTGCTAAAAAAAGAAACTATACCGGCAATAATTTTAAAAAATGTATCTGACGAACAAGCATTACTATTAATGACAACAGAGAATTTACAAAGAGAAAATTTAAGCCCATACGATGAAACTTTAGCTCTTGTTGATTATGTCGGAGTATCTTTGGGTATCTCGTTTGATGAGGTTATTAAACTGCTTAATAGAATTAAAAACTTTAAAAATGGTGTCTTGGTAAATGGTATTACAGAAAAAGAAAAAAAAGAGTATTTTGAAGTAGAAAAAATACTTGCAAATACAGGTAAGATTACAGTAAGTACACTAATAAATAGAGTAAATAAGACAAATGTTCATCCTTTGCTTCAAGAAGCACTCAGTAAAGGAGATATGACTTTTGCGGTTGCGCAGGTACTTGATGAAATTAAGGATGAAGAATTACTTAGAAGTGCTATTGATGAGGCATTAAAACAAAACTACAGTAAACGAGAAGCGCAGCAATATTTAAAAAGTATTCTTCCTCAAAAAGAGAATAATAAATATGCAGATAAACTTAAGCGCATAGCGAAGATAAAAATTGATACTCTTGAAAAAGATAAGCAAAAAGAGATCGATACGCTTATTACTAAGATATTTGAAATTGCAGAAGGAAAGATTTAAACAACATATTGAACAGCAAAACACTCCAGAGTAATACTGCTTTCATCATCACCATAAGTAGCGATGGTTTTTGCTATTTATGAGTGAACTATTTGGTGGGCTTGCAATTTTCCAAAATAAAAACCTTGGAACAACTCTACACCCATGGCTGATAAAACAGAATAATCATTTTCATTTTCTATGTGTTCAGCTATTATTTTTACATCTAATTTTCTACAAAGTGAAATAATTGTATCAACAATTTGATATGTTTTTTCATGCTCTATATTTTTTATAAAATGACCATCAAGTTTTAAGTAATCAATATTTAAAATAGATAAAATATAGAAATTTGAATTTTTTATTCCAAAATCATCTATAGAAATTTTTACTTGTCTTGCTTTCAATTCTTTACAAAAGCTTACAACATTTTTTATGCTTCCAATATCATAAGATTCTATAAACTCTATAATTATTCTTTTTGTAATTTGCTCATCTTCAAGGTTTAATATATATAAGAAGTTCAAACAAGTTTCTTTATTTTCTATATCTCTATATGACATATTAATAGCTATTTGTTCTAAGGGGTTTTTTTTTAAAAATGATATTGCACTATGCAAAGCAAAAAGAAGAATATCTGAAAAATGATTATTTTTTTCAGCTTCATCAAAAAAGTCCCCTGGAGCTAAAAGTGTTTTGTTATCAATTTGCAATCTAATGAGCAACTCACGTTTTTCTATTTTTCCTGATTTATTGTAAATTGGTTGCAATACAAAATGAAACTTTTTACAAACTAACGCTTCTTGTATGTCTAGTTGTAGCTGATTACACATATGATTTTGAGACATTTTTTATATTTTTTTTTCTATTTGATCAACTCTTTTCTTAAGATCAATAAGTTGAACAAAAACATTTCTTATATCATTTTCCTCAAGTTTAATATACTCTAGTTCTCCAAGTTTAATGCTTTTGAGGGAGCCATTTTGTATTTTACTCTTAACACTTTTTTTGTTCATTGAAAAGAGCTGTGCATATTTATCTATAGGAATTAAAATACTATCATCTGCTTGGCTTATTATCTCATTATAAACAGAATTGGTTTCAAAAAATTCCCTTAAAGCAAGATTTATAATCTTGCTTGTATTTAAATCAGAACCTGTTAATGATTTTAAACTTTCAATTTTATTAAAAAGATCCATTTCTATATTAACTGATGTTTGTTTGTAGCTCATTCTATATTCCTTATCTTAATTTATTAGAACGTTCAATTCTCTGATTTTTTTCAATTTGTTGGAATATTTCCACTATTGTTTTAAAATCATTAGTTTCTTCTACAATTTTATGAAACTGTTTCTGTACAGCTTCTTTTGTTTTTAGAAGATCATCTCTTTCTCTTTTTAGCTCTGCCAATCTTCCTCCTCCAATATTACTATCTTTCATTGAGCTTTCTATTTTTGCCAAAAGTGAATTGAAAAATGATTTAGAAAAAAGATACGCATTATATTGCGCCAACAGTTCCTTAAGAGAAGCCGTGTAGCCAGTTTCTTGTCTGTCTTTTTTTTCTATTGAAGCAATTATATCAAAATACTTACTAGCACCCGGAATTACAACAGGAATAATAGTGCTTGGGCTTGCAGTAATAGGCTCACCTTCAAATAATCCAAGATTTCCAGTTATTCCACTTTTTTGTTGTACTTTATATTTTATAAGCTTATAACTTTCTTTTAATGCACCTTCCCATTCAAGCTTCAAAGAAGATGATGTAACTTTTGATGATATTAAAGAAAGAAAACGAACAGTTTTTTTGCTAGGAGAACCAGTGGTATTACCATCACTCGATGTAACAGGTTTGGCCGTGTAGGTAAAATCTCCTAAAGCTATTTTATAATTATAAACTTTACAATACCCATCTCCAGATAGACTATTTCCTGAAGAATCTTTATTTGATGAAGATTCTTCAGTAAAACCATTAACAATTGCATCAGCTGCCTTTGTAGGATTATTAATTATTGGTGCTAAAACGACAAAAGCTTTATCATCCTTCCCTTTATCTCCACTAGCAACATGCTCTACAGCTGCTTTGGCTATTTTGGTTGGGTTTATTTTACAAGTTCCACCAGTACAATCACATACATCTGTAATCATTTCTAGTCCAACTTTTGATAAGGCTACATCTCCAACAAAAATAAGATTTAACAACACTCTTGTTTTAAGAGCCGTTCTCGCACTGCTATTTGATATAAAAGTTTTACCACCAATTTGTCCATCCTCTAAAAAAGTTTCCATATCACCAATAAGCAATGCATTCTTTGAGGACGCTTTAGGAAGAGATGAGCTGGTAAACTCTCCGGCAATCTGTCTTGCAGTTCTCCCATTTGTTCCCTTAAGCAACGCTATAATTTTTTTAGCAGCAGAACCTTTTTCTCCATCTTTTGCTTTTTTGGTTGCATTAGAATCATGGGTAGTATCAAGACTATCTATCCAGGTTGTAGAAGAGTCAATAAAACCGGCTATTCCTTTATCAGCTTCATGAATTTTATCGCCTACGTCCGTTGTAGCTCCGGAAATAGCATTAGTAAGTGGACCAAATACACTGCCTTTAGATAAATTCTGTCCAATAGCACAAGCATTTTGAAGAAGATCTTGAATAGCTCTTGCCCATTTTTGAATAGATGCAAAAGTTTCTTTAATAATTGGCATACTAGAAATCATTCCTATCATAACTCCCCACGCCAACTGTGCGCCAGCGTCTGAAAGTTGATCTTTAATGTCGTTCAGATTAAGCATACTTACAAACATATCACCCATACTAAACCCATTACAACCAGCCTTAAAAAGAGTGCCATCACCACCTCCAACATTTATCCATGGTGCATATGAATTTGATTTTTTAAAAGTAAATTCATAACTTCCTGAATAGAAATATTTACTTCCAGTTGCCGGTGATTGCCATTCTGATGATCGAACTGAAGCACTATTTACCATATCTTTTAAATCATTTGCATGTGTCTGTTCTAATAAAAGAACAGTAAGAACAAAAACATTAATAACCTTTTTCATAACATATACCTTTTTGAATTTTTAGAAACAAAGTTCTATTTTAAAAAATCTTAATAAAAATTACATAAAATAAAACTCTCGCACATGGGATAAAACCCATGTTTTAGAATTTATGAATTTTTCCATTTTCATCAAAAATTATAGTTTTTTGAGGAAGATGCAACTGTTCAATAGCGTAACCTACAACTACTAGACTTTGAAGAGGGGAGAAACCAATTTCACCTTTTGTGTTTGTGGAATTTTTAAGATCTGCAATTGATTTTTTAATTTTCTGTAGTTCCTCTTTTGTAAGTTTCTTTCCTTTTACAAACTCTTTAAGTGCATGAAACTTACCTTCACTTGTATGCTTTTCAAGAATATAAAGTGTTTTAAACATACCCATTTGACTCTTGTTAATAGGTTTTAAAAAAATAACAAGCTCATGTGTCTTTGCCAACATATCAATTTTGTTCATTTCATCTTTAGACATATCAACATCTGAAAATACAAAAAGCTTTTTATTTCCCTTTCCATGAGTAATATATGAACTTTTTTTCATAAGCTCCAAAAAAACTTTAGGATTAATGTTTTGAATAGTAACATTATATTTTGACTGTAATGATGACCAATTTACTTTATTTCCACCAATGCTAAACATTGTAGGCGTTCCCTTAACACCGAGAGTATTTGCAACTGCTCGTTGTTGATTGAGAGCCTCAATTAATTTTTGCTTTTGTTTTTTTGGAAGTTTATCAACCTTTAAAAAATCTCTTTTTCCTGCTGAAATATCAGAAAGTGCTTTTGCTTTTTGTTCATTAGTTTTTTGAGATAAAATATATAAACTCATTTTTTTTGCATCTTTGTGAAAAGATAATGGAAATAAAAAAACGTGAAACTTAACATGGTCTTTTAAGGATTCCCATTGTTGTTCAAATTTTTTACAATAGGGACATTCCGGATCAGTAAAAACAATATATTCATCTTTTCCATTTCCAAATTCAAATGCTTCTTTTGTTAAGTCAACCTTCCCAATATCTATAGGAATTGTCAATTCCTTCATATTGGCGGTATTAAACGCTCTTCCGAAGATAACTGTTTTTTTATCTTTTGTTAAAAAGGCAGTTTTTCCTTGTCCTAAATCTAAATGATATATTCCATTGCTGTTAATAACTTTTTCTACTTTCATATTCGCTTTTTTAAAAAAAGAAAGATTGTTTACATCATCCTTGCTGATAGTAGAAGCTGTTGCACCAATAGACAAAAGACCTAAAACAGATATAGTTAAAAGTTTTTTCATGAATTTTTTCCTTAATATGATTGAATTTTAGCTAGAATTATATTATAATTAGCATAATTTATCAAATATATTTTTTAAAGGTATTAAAATGAAAAGAATATTAAGCGTTGTAATGTTGGCAAATTTGCTTCATGCTACAAATGTTGAAATCATAAAAAAAGATAAAAGCAAAACATATAATCAGGTTGATGATTCATATTCGGATGAAAAAGGATTTGCATTTTATGAAGATTTAAAACACCAAAAAGCTTTAAAGAAAAACAAAAAAAAAGAAGAATGCTGTAAAGAATTATTAAAAGTATCAAAAGAAATTCTTAAAGAAAATAAAATACAAACAAAAATACAAACAAAAATATTAAAATTACTAGAAAGTCAATTTGATCCAAAACCAAAGAAAATTATTGTTAATGGAAAAGAATGTATTGAAAATTCAAGCGCAGAATGTTTTAAAATGCCACTTACGCCAGAAGCAAAAAAATATCCAGCCTTGGCTATGTGGATGCAAAATCCTAGTATGCAAAATACTGTAAATTTTTTACAATGGGAAGCAAAATATTTTAAAGAAATTTACAAAAGAGGTAATTCTCTACCAATGGCAACAACTCAATTTGGAGATAAAGCTTATCCACTTCCAAATAAAACGATTGGCTATACGGATATTTTAGGTTTTGGAGAAAAATCACAACAAATTAAAAATTTCATGGAACAAGTTAATAAAGAATATTCATATTTAATATTTTTTGGATTAAATAAAGATTTAGACACAGTAAGTGTTTATGAGATATATCAATTACTAAAAAAATATCCAAAATTAGATATGTCTTTTGTATTTCTTAATAAAGAATCAAAAGAGCTATTTGAGCAAGCATTGAAAGTTTTATTTTCACCAAATATGATAAAACAAATTAATAAAAATCAAATTGTCGTTAGCAAAAAAACATTTAAAACTTACAATATATATACAACACCAGCTATTGTTGCAGTTAACAAAAAAGAAAAAGAAGCCAACACACTCACCATTGGTCGAATACAAGTATCATATTTTGAAGAGAATATGTATAATCTTTTAGAATATAAAGATAAGCTTGATTACAAAAAATTTATGAACCATAAAACATGGAATAAAAATGTAAATTACAGAGATGTATATTATAAAAATAAAATAGGAATAGACATTAATAGTTTTATGGATAAAAAAGGAAATAAATAAATGAAATATATATTGATGTTGTTAATATTTATTAATATAGCAGGTGCACAAAAGTTAATTTTAAATGAACCAAAACAATCAAATGAACAAAAACAATTAACAACGCTTAAAGATTACTATGAATATATAAATACAATGAAAAAAACAATATCGTATGGAGATTATTCTGCTGCGATGTATCTAGGCGCTTTATATGCTCAGGATATTAATCTAAAAGATGGAATAAAAAAAGCAAAACCATCAGTGGCAAAAAAATATTTCAGATTCGCTTTTAATAAAGGATATGGATTTGCTGCATTTTATTTATCTAAATATGAAAATGCAAATCAAGCTCTTTTAGATCTAAGAAAAGCATTATATATGAAGCATACAACTCAAAAAGTTAGAGAGCTATTAGCAATAAGATATGCAGAAATCATTCTTAATGATGATGAATTATGTAAAAACAAAAGGGCAATAGAAATAGCAATTACAGATATTAATCAAATATCTAAAAACTCTAACAATCCTATCCTTGATTTTCAGATAGCACATTTATATTATGCCGATAAGCAAATAGATAAAGCAAATAAATACATAAACTCTGCTTGTAACAATCCTAAAGCGACAATGCAATTATTAGCACTTTGCTTAAGCGATCCATATTTAGCAAAAAAGGGAGAAAATGAAAAAACAATGGCTAGAAAAAAACTTCCAAACCTTAGCGATCAAATGTATAATAATTCTGATTTTAACATTAAAAATAGAAGCAAATGATATGAATACCTATCTATTTTCTTGCCCTGTGAGTCATGAAATATTATATTTAATTGCAAGCGCAGAAAGAAGTGAAAAAAGAGAAATAGGATATCCATATCTTATATCGTTTAACAATGAAAAAGAAAAAAAACAAGCAAAAAAAATAGCAAATTTTACTTGGATTGATAATAGAACAGTAGATTGCTTAAACACAGAAAATTGTACACAGGCACTCTCTTTCTTGTTGAAAAATAAAATTAAAAATCTTGACCTTGGTCCATATCAGCTTAATTACAAGTACCAAAAATTAGAACTTAATGATTATTTTAATATTAAACAAAGCTATATATATGCGTGCAATTTAATTTACAATAACATTAAAAAGTATGGATACTCATGGGATACAATCGCAAAATATCACTCACACACAAAAAAATATAAAGAAATATATCTCAAAATACTTTCAAGAAAAATCAAAAAAATCAAAAAAGGAGTCTTAAAGTGAGAATAATAATAAGCACAACACTTGGAGCATTAATATTTTTATCAGGATGTGTAAATAACACAAACATAAAGCCAAAAGAACATATAAAAACTGTTGTTAAAGAAACAAAAACCATAGAGAAAAAGTATTTTTTAATTACAGACAATGAAACAAGACATGCTGTTGCGATTTTAATAAAAAATAATAACAAGTTAAATGCAGAAATAGAAAAACTTAAAAAAAATACTTCAAAACAAAAAACAGTATTAAAACATAAAAAACCTTTATTGAAAAAACCAAATATAGTAAAAAATGTACTTGGAAAGTATATGGTTAAAACTTTTGCTGTTAATGTGAGAGAGTATCCAACAACAATAAATTCAAAAATAATATCTTGCTTGAATAAAGGGGATGTTGTTGAAATTATTGAAAACAAAGGAGAATGGGGAAAAATTAATGATAAATCTTGGGTGTGGATCCCTGCTTTTGAAAAGTTAAAAAGAAAATAGCTTGAAAACATATATTCTTGAATTCTTTGCTAACAATCAAAATTTTTTTTTAATTTTGATTGTTATTTTAGTAACGCGCTTTAAAGATTATACATCCGGAAATATATTTGGAATATGGATTGCAAATCTTTTAGGTACTTTTTTTCATGAATTAGCACATTTGTCTGTTTCTGCTTTGATGCTTGGAAAGCCAACAAAAGTTTCTTTATTTCCATCAAAACAAGAAAACGGAAAATACATACTAGGGTATGTAGAATCAAGTAATGTCAAGTGGTACAACGCTTTTCCAATTTCAATGGCTCCACTTTTATTACTGGCCTTGGCATTTTATTTTAATAAATATTATTTTGAATATATTGAAGAGAATATTTATACTTATATTGTATATATTTTCGTTACAGTAACTCTTTTAGAAAATGCAATTCCTTCAATGCAAGATTTTAAAGTGGGATTTTCAAATCTTGGATTTTTAATTTATTTAGCCATACCAATATTATATTTTTATAAAGGATACCTACTGTGAAAAAAGTTTTAATAACACTTTTTATACTTACTATTCATGTATTTGCATTTAATATGAATGATTTAAAATTAAATAATATGAATTTTATGTATGATAAACACTTTAACAAAAAACTTCCTGAGATGAGTTTAATAAGAAATGCAAAATTAAAACCAACATTGCTTTACTTTTTTTCAAAAAGTGTTACAAGCACAACACTCAAAAATTTTTTAATAAGAGCGAATAAACTAAAAGATATAAAGAGTTATGTTGTATTTCGAGGTTTTGATCAACAAGCAAAAGAGATACTTCTTAAACAAAAGAAAACAAAACTTCTTGCAAAGATACATCCAATACTTTTTAAAGATTTAAATATTACAAGAGTACCTGTAGTAGTTTATGCGCTTTGCCCTGACGAATTTAGAGAAAAAGAGTGTGAATATTTATACAGAATGGATGGTGATATGAGTTTAAATAAGTTCTTTGAAGTAGCAGGTGAAAAAGATGAAAACCTTTTAAAATATTATGATATTCTAGAAAATGGAGAGAGTGATGATAATGAAAACAATAAGTAGAATTTTAATTTTTTTAATACTTGCTGCTACTGCATCTTATGCAGATTCAATACAAAGTTTTACTGCAAATCAAACAAATGTTCAACCAGGAACCGATGTAAATTTAACACTTGATTATGTAGCTACAAAAAAATATCAACTTACGTTTAATGCTTATAATGATAGTACAAACGTAGAACTTACACCTATCTTTAATGCAAGCGATTTAAGGCATGTGAGCTATAGCATTCCAAGCACAGCAGATTATAATATTAAATTAGTATTAGGGCTTGTTGAAGATGGAAATATTGTTGATAGTAAAGAATTGATTTTAAATATTTTTTCCGGAAATAGAAATTGTTTAGATTATTACAATGCAGGTTACAGAACAGATGGAATTTATAATATAGATCCGGACGAATCTGGTCCATTAAATGAAGTATCAGTATATTGTGATATGACAAATGGTGGATGGACAAAATTTGAAAATATGAATAGTGGATGGGATGGACATCCTGGAGATATGAGCACAAAAACAACATATCGAATTCCTTTAGCTTCTCATGCTCTTTATTTGGCATTAGCAGAAAGATCAACTTATCAGAAATTTGATATTGCAAAAGGGCAAAGTGAAGATACATATGATTGGTATCAATTTAGAAGAAAAAACAACGAAGTTATATTTAGTCCAGAAAATCATGGAACACATTGTAATAATGATAGAACTTGGGGAGAATCTGGAAGATCTACCATACATCATAGTGGTGATATTATTCAAATAGATAAAAATCCAGAAAAAGCGTTTTGGTATACACGATATGACACAGATTGTAGTGTAAATGCAGGTGCAGGCGCTTATACTAATAATATAATTTGGTTCAAATAGGAAAAAAACATGAAAAAAGTAATACTATTAATATTATTAACAGTGAGTTTGTTTGCCATTGGAAAAAAACCTTGTCTCGATCCGTTTTCAACAATAAATTGGGGATTCTTTTTTGACGATTTGTTACTTGGAAGTTATGGAGATGGAGATAGTAATCCTGTTTGTTTGTGTTCAACAACACAAAATGGTGGACCGGATGCTGGTTTAAAACTAAGACTTACAGAGCCAATAGGCTTTTTGGAGCTTGTTAGTGAGCCAGGAACCTTTCCTTGTTTTATGAAAGACAGCTCTAAAGGTGGCATTGCCAAAATAAAGAAAAGAGGGACACCAAAAGAGTATAGAAATGGACATTACTATCAATATCCAGTATTTGCATTACTAAATTTTGGATTAGATCAACTATGTGTTTCTCAAGATGTTCCGCTAGATTTGCCTTTTATAGGTGAACTTAATCCATTGTGGTATGATGATTTTACTGCAGCTATTGTGCATCCAGATTCTTTATTGGTTGCAAATCCAATAGCACAACTTGCTTGTCTGTGGGACTGTGCAGCATCAACATTGAAACACCCATCAGAATTTTTAAGCTGGTGTAATGGCTGCTGGCAAGGAAGAAGAGTAGGAACAGGAAGACCATTAGGTAAAAATGGACCAGTAGATGATGCTGCATTAGCTATATCTATTTTAGATTTTCAACATATGGGTTTTATGCTTCCTCAAACAATAGAAATTCCAGGATCCTCAACTATTCCATTTGCAGGTGAAGCAGTTTTACGTTCATCAAGTGATATTGCTTGCGGAAAAACAATTAATTATTTCCCAAAAATTATTAAAAGTCAATATTTTCTACAAATATCATATCCAACAGTTTCAGAAAAAATAATTACTCCAGGAGAATCAGCAATGATTTGGTCTAACTTTAAAGGAGTTCCAACTTATCAAGATAGAATATTTACACTGTGGAGAAGAAAAGTTTGTTGTGTAGGCGTTGCACACTTATTATATTAAAAAGGAAAAAAAAATGTTAAAAATTTTATTTATATTAACAATAGGTCTCAGTCTTTATTCACAAGAAATAAATACGGAAAATTTAACGATGGATGATTTAGGAACTTTTTTTATTAAAAAATTAAATCTAACAGAAGAAGAATCTAAATCAAGTGCAGATGCCTTGCTTCAAAAAGGAATGGCACTATACAATACAGTATTGCCAGAAAAAACAATAATGTATCAAGAAAGAGCCATAACATATCATCCATCCACAAAAAAGAAAGAATCCATGAAATATCTTATTGCAGCAGGAATGCTTGGAAATCCTCAAGCAGCAGTTATAGCAATGGACTATTTGAACTTTGATGGTTTTATACAAGGTGGAAAGCAGTACAGACTTGAACTAGCTAAGGTTTTAGATAAAAATGGCTATTTGTATGGAACATATGTTTTAGGAATGTGGTATAGCATTCAAGGACACAACAGAAATCTTGCATTACATTATCTTGGTATTGTTAGGGATTACTGCACAAATAGACGAAATGATGCAATTGCATCATTATCCATAGATAAATATTATATAGCTGACGAAAACAAAAAAAGAGAAGAGGGTGAAAGAAGATGTAATTTGACAAACAGTTTTTACAGAAATATAAAAAATACAACCTTTAATACACCAACGCCAACAACAGATGCTATCAAAAAAGACAAAAAAATGAAAGAACTTATCAAAAATTTAATGATAAATAAGCAAAAAGAAGCCATAGAAAAATACAAGCGAGAACAGGCACAATGAAAATAGCACTTCTTTTATTCATTTTTATTCTTTCTTTAAAGCTGCAAGCAATCGAGCAGCCAATATTTCTTGGGCAAGAGGGAAAAACATTTAAACCAACAGAAAAAGATATGTATGAGTTGCTGAAGGAAAAGTTTAGAAAATTCCAGCAAGATAATAATGTCAGTGAAATTCTTACAAAATCTCTTCGTAAAAAAATGCAAATCAATATGGAAATACCAACTTGTAAAATAGACAAAATATACAATAAACAACTTTTATATACAGTTAAAAAAGATATAAACTTTCAAGGAGTATCTATAGCAAAAAAAGGGCAAGTGGTTAATCTATTAAAGAAAATGCCATTGCAGGGATTAATAATCTTTACAAATTATTCAACAGCAAAAGAAAAAAGTTTGCTAACAAATATCATCTCAAACTACAATACAACATTGCGAATATATTTGACAAAAGGTGATATTTCAATACTTAAAAATGATATAGAAAAATATTTTCCAAACAGAAACAACATAATATCAGGAATAGTACCCATGGTATTTTTAAAAAAATTCAATTTGCAGTGCGTTCCAACAGTAATGTACCAAAAAGATTATGAACTTATAGTATCAGAAATCGGAGAAAAAAAAGATGAATAAAATAATACTATTGAAAATATTACTAATTGCTTTATGTGTTGGAAACATTGCTTATAGCGATACAATAGAACAAACGAATCATGCACCTTTTTCACTTAGTCAACATGTCAAAATAGGAACTTTTACAGGTAACAGTTTCTCAAGAACACTTGATGGGCAAGATCCAGATGGAGATGAATTCTTTTTTGTATTGAGTGATGCGACAGGATTATCGTCACAAGGCATAGAGTGTAATTTTTATCATTCTAATCAATTGACATGCAGTATAAGTCAAGATATACAAATTCCGGAGTCAAGTACATGTTTATTAAAAGATAATTATATACTACCATCTTGCGCAACAACTACAATAGATTACTATATTATAGATGCGCAAGGAATGCATTCTAAAAAAAATTATTCAATAACACTTTATGTGTCAAGTTCTGATAACAATAATTCAGAAATATTTTCAACAGATATCACAAAAAATCCAAGATCATTTTTAAATGAAATGCAAGCAAAAGCTAAATTAAATACTTATGGAGAAGCGGCATATTCTAATAATATTGGTATAAGTATGCTTAATTCAGATTTATTTTCAAGTGATAATGAAGCATTTGAGAAACAAAAAAATTATGCAAAAAATATTATAGATACTTCTGATATGGAAGGAATGAAAACAGATGTTATTGCAAGCTCATCATCAGGATTGAATGCTCTTGGAGATACAATAGTTGGAACAAACAAAAATTTTATAAATTCAACAATTCAGCAATCTATTGCAAGCATGGGGTATGATAGTATAACCACACC
>Ga0256837_1001842_pt1 | contig 13991 bp, 13 predicted proteins | sample 4562384metaG_FD_185976 | JGI IMG/M metagenome (GOLD analysis project Ga0256837, IMG submission 185976) | Hydrothermal vent microbial communities from Guaymas Basin, Mexico - 4561-384 | ecosystem: Environmental > Aquatic > Marine > Hydrothermal vents | place: Mexico: Guaymas Basin | collected... | reverse complement strand
TAACTAAAACATCTCAAGCTTCTTTGCTTGGTATTTCTAGAAGTAGTATATATAGAAAACCTAAAACTCGTGAAGAGTCTTTATATAATCAAAAATCAGTATGGATGGCAAAGGCTGTTGGGTTGATTATGTTTTTATAGAAAGATTATGGAAATCGCTAAAATATGAAGAAGTCTATCTTAATGCATACGAATCCATTAATGAAGCAAAGCAGCGGATAGGTAAATATTTTAATAATTACAATACTTTTAAACCTCATGTAGCAATGGGTGGAAATACGCCAGATGAGGTTTATTATAAAAAGGAGTTGAAACAAGTAGGATGAAATTTTACACTAAAAAATCAGTGGGAAACTGCTACGCAGTCGTTAATTAACTTTTTTAAATTTAATGATTTTTTTCTTATTTACCACTGAATATGTCCGTTGATTGGGGGCCACTTTATTTACCCTGACACATACAATCAAAAGACTATGAAATTTGATACATATCTGTATAATGTAAATTTTATATGAATTTGCAAATCCCCCCTATCTACTAAGGCATTACCCCATGACATCATTGAGCTTTGACCAATTAGGTCTACACCCCACTATTTTACAAACTGTAACCGATATTGGTTATGAAACCCCTTCGCCTATTCAGGCTCAAAGTATCCCCCCTTTATTGTCTGGGCAAGATATTTTAGGTCAAGCTCAAACAGGCAGTGGAAAAACAGCAGCTTTTGCTTTACCCCTTTTATCAAGGTTAGAACCAAAAAACAAAAATGTACAAGTATTAATTTTGACCCCAACTCGCGAATTGGCAATGCAAGTAAGTGCCGCTATCCAAAACTATGGTCGCGATCTCAAAACGCTTAAAATTGCTACTATTTATGGTGGCGCAGCATACGACAAACAAATAAGAGATTTGCGTAATGGAGCTAATATTGTAGTGGGTACACCTGGCAGGGTTATGGATCACATTAAAAAGGGTACTCTTAAAATAGGTGAACTTAAAACCTTAGTATTAGATGAAGCTGACGAGATGTTGCGTATGGGTTTTATTGATGATGTAGAATGGATTTTAGAACATACTCCTGACAATCGTCAAATTGCACTTTATTCTGCCACGATGCCAGCTCAAATCAAAAAAGTTACTGAAAAATATCTAGTCGATTATGCTCATATAAAAATACAACAAAAAACGGCAACGGCAACATCTATTAAACAACGTGTTTGGATGGTTAGAGGATATAATAAACTTGATGCCCTTTCTCGCATATTAGAGGTCGAAGATTACCAAGCTGTAATTATTTTTGTACGCACTAAGGCCGCCACCGAAGAACTTGCTATGCAATTAAATAAACGTGGCATTTCTGCTGAACCTCTCAATGGCGATATGAGCCAAGCCCAACGAGAAAAAACTGTTGACCGTTTGCGTAAAGGCGGTGTAAATGGCATATCCATTCTTATAGGTACAGATGTTGTTGCCCGCGGTTTAGACGTACCACGCATAAGCCATGTCATCAACTACGACATACCATTTGATACAGAATCATACATACATCGCATTGGCAGAACTGGTCGTGCAGGCAGTGAAGGTCATGCAATTTTATTTGCAGCTCCGCGTGAAACAAGAATGTTAAAATCCATCGAACGCGCCACAAGACAACCTATTGATGTTATGGATTTGCCTACTGTAGAGGAAATTAACGCCAAACGTATCAAAGTATTTAAAGAAGAAATTAAAAAAGCCCTAGAAGAAAAAGACTTGGATATTTACACAACAGTAATTAAAGAGTTTCAAGAAGAAAACCCCTGTGAACCGCAAGAATTAATGGCTGCGTTAGCTAAAATGAATCATAAAGGCCGGCCATTTTTACTAAATAAACAACTAGATAATATAAAATCTACACGCGGTGTAAGTGAAGACAAAAAAGGACGCATGGGTGGCAAGGCCATACCATTACGTGATAATCCAAACGTTAAAATGGTTCGCTATAAGGTGCAAGTGGGTTACAAAGACGGTTTGCGTCCCGGAACTTTAGTTGGCGCTGTTGCCAATGAGTCTGGTATCTCAGGCAGAATGATTGGTCATATCGAAATTTTTACAACATTTTCTACCATAGACTTACCTAGCAGTGTCGACAAAGATGCTTTAGATAAAATCTCAAATGCAAAAATTCGTGGTAGATTTTTAAATATCGCACCATTTACTGAAAAACCACCAACTAGACATAGGGGTGGTGGCTCTTTTAAAAAGAAAGATAAAAAATCTTTTGGACATAAAAAACACAACAATGCTGGTGCGCCTCCAACGCGAGGTAAACATTTTAAAAAGAAATAAGCAATGGCTACTGTCTACTCGACTGATTTAGGTAAAATTTGTTCTATATGTAATCGCTCAGAGCAAAACTGCACTTGTAGCGCCAAAGAAAAACGTCGCAATAAAAACAGCCAAGATGCCAAAGTAAATAATAGTCCATGCGTTAACGATCCCAATGATGGGATTGTACGCATTAGGCTAGAAAAAAAAGGTCGTGGAGGCAAATCTGTTACAACAGTTAATGGCTTACCTGGCAATGAAAAAGAATTAAAAACATTAGCTAAAAAAATTAAAGCAAAGTTAGGTACTGGCGGGGCTATTAAACAGAATATTGTAGAATTTCAAGGAGATAGGCGAACCGAAGTGCAAAAGCATCTCGAAAGCCTAAATTTTAGGGTTAAACAAGTTGGCGGATGATTAACTATTACTGTTAATGTTTTTATCGCACAGTTCTGGATGAGAAGCAATGTTTAAAACTATCCCTACACCTATTAATAAAGTTATCAACCCAGAACCACCAAATGATACAAATGGTAAAGCAATACCTTTAGTTGGAATTGTACCCGATACAACAGCAATGTTAAATATCGCCTGCAACGTTACCAATGTGATAAATCCAAAAACAAAATAAGCACAAAACGCATCGTTTAATCTAGTGTATAATCGATAACCAAAATAACTAAAAGCAACAAATAAACCCAATATAAAAAGTATACCAACAAAACCCAACTCTTGACCGATAATTGCTAAAATAAAATCAGTATGAGCTTCTGGTAAAAAAGACAATTTTTGCCTTCCTTCGCCTAAACCTGTACCGCATAAACCACCTTGACCCAAAGCAATCATAGACTGAATAATATGATATCCTTTACCTTTTGGATCTTCCCAAGGATTTAAAAAAGCTACAATACGTGCCATTCTGTACGGACTATCAATAATTAATACATAAACGGCAACTAAGCCCAACGGCACTACAGGCAAAAAATATCGATATTTCAATCCTGCTACAAACAGCATTAATCCACCCACAACACATATCAAAGAACTAGTTCCAAAATCTGGTTCTAAAATAATAATACCCGCTAAAGATATAATACCAGCATAGGCTATTGCTACTTTTTTAAATGTATCCAAAGGATTTTTATTGCGGGATAAATACCAAGCAATACCAAGCACCATTGCCAATTTAGATAGCTCAGAGGGTTGAATACCTACTGCCCCAAACGAAATCCACCGCCTTGCTCCATTGCGAACCACACCTAAACCCGGTATAAAAACTGCCAATAATAATCCAACCACCAACAACACGGCATAAGGTGATATTTTTTTGATATAATTTAAATCGATTTTATATGCTGTTAATAAACCAACTAAACCAATAGCCACCCAAATTAATTGACGATAAAAAAAGAAATAAGCCGAACCATATTTACTTGCCGACATTGCACTAGCCGACAAAACCATTACAACAGATATTCCTAGCAATAAACTGATAATAATTTTAAAAGGACGTGAACTATCCACTATCTAACCTTTAAAGTGCATAAGGCAATAAAAGCACACATCAAACTTAAAATCCATAAACGAACTACTATTTTAGTTTCCGTCCATCCAGAAAATTGTAAATGATGATGAAATGGAGCGCATTTAAAAATACGTTTACCTGTAAGTTTAAAATTTCCAACTTGCAAAATAACCGATACTGCCTCTAAAACAAAAATACCACCGGCTATTACTAATATAATTTCTTGTTTACTGATTAAAGCCGACATACCGATAACTCCTCCAATAGTTAAAGAACCAGTATCGCCCATAAATATTTGAGCTGGATGTGTATTGTACCATAAAAAGCCAACCAACGAGCCAATAAAGGCCGATAACAAGACTGTCATCTCACCTGCATTTGGCACATACGGCACAAATAAGTACGCCGAAAAATCCACACGTCCAACTAAGTAACATATAATCGCATAAACAAGACATACCATAATCGCACATCCCGAAGCTAATCCATCAAGCCCATCAGTTAAATTAACCGCATTTGTAGTGCCTGTCATTACCAAAAACACCCACACTACAAAAGCAAATGTAGATAGCGGAATAACAGCCTCTTTTACAAAAGGCAATAAAATATCACTAAATTGCATATTTGGCACTACCTCATAATGTAAATTAGCATTTTGAGTTAAAACCCAAGCTGGCAAGCCAACTATCACCATTTGCAATAAAAATTTTGTTTTAGCTGACAAACCCTGCTTAGAGCTTTTTAATTTTGTATAATCATCAATAAACCCAATAAAAGCCATACCAGCTATTACAAACAAAGTTAAATTAATATAAATAACAGCAAAATTACAACATACCACCGCCGTTAATAACACCCCTGATAAAATAACCACCCCACCCATAGTAGGCGTATTAGCTTTTGATGAATGTAACTTGTTTAACTGGGCAGAATCACTTTTAGTAGTGTCTTCAGTAATTTTACTTTTAGTCAAATATGCAATAACCAACGGAGCCGATATTAAAGTAATTACAAAAGATAATACAACGGCTATAACTGCTCGCACCGAAATATAATGCAACATATTAAAAAGACCCGCATCTTGCGCCAATGTAGAAAGGTAATACAACATTAGTCGTCTTTGCTCACTGCTATTTTGAAGGCCTCTAAAATATTTTCCATTTTGGCACCTCTACTTCCTTTAAATAAAATTATATCTTCAATATCTGCATTTGATATTAAAGTATTTAATAAATCTGTTTGATTTGTAAAATGATTTACTTTATCAATACCTTTGGCAACATTGGCATACTCATAGCCAATAGTATATATAATATCTACCAATTTACTGGCATAATCAATAACCTTTTGATGTGCCATATCACTATTTTCACCCAACTCTAACATCGAACCAAGCACTACTATTTTTTTGCCTGATTGTTGCATTAAACCCAAAGTTTTAATCGATGCAATAGTAGAAATCAAATTGGCATTATATGTATCATCTATCAATGTATAACCCGATGTATTGCACATTAAAAACCGTTTGTCGTACCCAAAATATTTAATTAATGTCTTTGAAGCATTGCTTAAATTTATACCTAAAATATCAGCAGCTGATAAAGCTGCTATGGCGTTGCGTACCGAATGCGTTCCATATAAATTTAATTTAAAATGAATACCTTTAAAATCAAATGAAGGCCTTGATAAATTATCAAAACTTAAATTGTCTGGATAATAATCACAAGTATTATCCAATCCATAAGTAAAAATTTTATTATTTGGATAACTTAAAAATATATCAGAATATTCAATATCACCTGGCAACAGTGACACACCCCTATCGGCCATAGCTGTACACAAACTCATCTTTTCTGTTATCAAATCTTCAATTTTTGCAAAATGTTCTGTGTGACTTATACCAACATTAGTAATAATGCTAATATTTGGTTTTATTATATCTGCTAAGGGTTTGATTTCGCCAATGTGATTTGTGCCAGCTTCCACCACACCAAAAACACTATTTAATGGCGCTTCTAATAAAGTTTTAGCCACACCTATTTGGTTATTAAAATTAGCCTGATTTTTAAAACTAACACCATTATTTAGCATAATCGTAGCTAATATTTCTTTAACAGATGTTTTACCACAAGAACCCGTAACAGCCACAATTTGTGCATCCAATTGTTGACGATACCACAAAGCCAAAGCTTGATACGCCAACAAAGTATCTTTTACTTTTATACCATTACATAAATAATCAACATCCTGAGCTATAACCGCTACTGCACCATTACGCAATGCCATCTCAATAAAATCAGAGCCTTTAAATTTTTTGCCATTTAAAGCCACAAATAACATACCACTTTTAATACTGCGACTATCGGTAGAAATACCGCAAAAAGACACATCGCCATCACCGTATATTTTACCGTGCAATATTTTATTTATATCTATTAATGTAGCTTGAGGTTTCACGATAAGGTTTCCAAAATATCTTTAATTATTACAGCATCATTAAATTGTTTGTCCTGACCGCATATACTTTGATATGTTTCATGACCTTTACCAGCCACTACTAATATATCGCCTGTTGTTAAATTATTAATTGCATCAGCAATTGCCTTACGTCTATCTATATTAATGTAACAGTTTTGCGTATTGGCTACACCTTTATAAATATCATTAATAATTTGCAATGGGTCTTCAAAACGTGGGTTATCACTGGTTATATAAATATAATCTGAATACTCACTAGCAATTCTGCCCATAATAGCACGCTTACCCTTATCGCGATTGCCACCACAACCAAAAACAATATGTATGTTATTAGTACTTAAAGCTTGCAATGACCTTAACAAATGTTCAGTAGCATCTGGGGTATGTGCATAATCCACCAAAATAGAAGCTCCATTGTATTTGCCAACCACTTGCATACGGCCTATAGCTCCTTTAATATTTTTTAAAGTTGCAAAAACTTTATCCGGACTATACCCCCTAGATATTAAGGCCAAAGCACCTGCTAAAGCATTATATATATTATGTTTTCCAATAATGGATAGCTCTGTCTGATATATTTTATTTTGATATATCAACTCAAAACAACTGCCATCTAAATGGTAATTAATATTTTGAGCCCTTAATGTAGCTGGTTTGTCTATAGCATAAGTTAAAACTTTACTGGCGTTGGTTTTAGCTAATAAGACCTTAGAAAAATCATCATCTAAATTAATAATAGCCACCGCCTGCGCCGGTAAAGAAGTAAATAATTTTTGTTTTGCCAAACCATAAGCTTGCATACTGCCATGATAATCCAAATGGTCACGAGTTAAATTTGTAAAAATCGCAACATCTATATCTTTAGACAAAATACGCTCTTGCTCTAAAGCATGGCTAGAAACTTCTAAAGCACACGCACTTATACCTTGCTGATTTATCTGTACAAATAACTCTGCTAATGTTATAGCCGAAGGTGTAGTATGTGTCGCTGACAAAATCTTATTACCTAATTGATATTTAATTGTACCAATTAAAGCACACTCCGTATTATTTTTTGATAACAACTCTTGTACTATACTTGTCACCGTAGTTTTGCCATTAGTACCTGTTACTGCAAATAAAGTCAAAGGCATTGGTATTAAACCATAAAAAGCTGCGGATATTTTCCATGCTACACCTGCTAAATCTTCTGATGCTATTGGCTCGATAGTAATAATTTTAGGGTTTGAGCTTACGCCAATACCCCAACGCAATGCAAATGATGCACCGGCATTTAAGGCTTGTTGAGCAAACTCGCAACGACCAATAAATAAATCATTTGGTTTTACTGAACGCGAATCTAAACTAAGCCCCGTAATTGTAACCGACAAATCTAAATCGCCTACCGCTTTAAAGCCTGCTGTAAATAACAACTCGGCTAAGTTCACTGCCCAACCTTATCTAAATCACGCAATTGTTGTGGAGGCACACGCAAATAATACAGGCTTTCTTGTAAAATACGCCCTACATAAGGAGCAGCAACCGTACCACCATAATGCGAGCCATGCGGTTCATTAACACCTATCAACACAACTATTTTTGGTTTTTGTACAGGAGCAAACCCTACAAAAGACGCATAATACTTACTATGAGAATACTTGCCTTTATCCAATTTCTGACTGGTGCCTGTTTTGCCACCGACAGTATAATCATTTAATTTTGCGCGCTTTGCTGTGCCACGTTCTACAACTTGCAATAAAATTTTACGCAATTCTGCAGAAGTTTTTTCAGAAATTAAACGCTTGCCTATTTTAGGTGGAAACCGTTTAGTCACCCTGCCCTGCTCATCTAAAAGTTTTTCAACCAATAAAGGCTTTACTTGAACACCACCATTAACCATCGACGCATAGGCAGTAATTAATTGTATAGGTGTTAAACCAATCTCATGTCCCATAGGCACAGATAACATAGAAAAATATGACCAATGCTTAAATCTATTAACCAATCCAGCTGATTCACCAGGCAATTCAATGCCTGTTGGCTTGCCAAAGCCCAAAGTCTTAACCCAATTATATAAATTTTTTTTGCCTATCTTAAAACCCAATTTAGCAGCACCAATATTAGATGACTTTACAATAATATCTTCTAAAGTTAAATTGCCATAAGAATGATGATCGTGCAATATTCTACTTTTAAGATGCCATGCTCCATTTTCGCAGTTAAATTCATCTGTACGTTTTGCCAACCCCCTATCCATAACCGCAGCGGCAATAAAAGATTTAAATGTTGAACCTGGTTCAAATACATCAGTAATGGCAATATTGCGACGATTAGCAACTGGACTATGCCCAGGATTATTAGGATCAAAACTTGGCCAACTAGCCATAGATAATATTTTGCCAGTATCTACTTCCATTACTACAGCCGTTGCCGAAATAGGTTTAAATTTTTCACCTATCTTTTGTAATTGCTCTTGAGTTATTTGTTGCAAAGCCAAGTCAATAGTTAAGCCAATAGATTGGCCATCATGAGGCTTAACTAAAGGTCTGTCCACAAAGGTAATTTTGCGGGCTCTTGCATCTTTAGTAACAATCGAACAACCTTGTGTTCCTCGCAAAAAAGTATCATACTTTAACTCTAATCCCGATAACCCATTATTATCAATGCCGGCAATACCAACTGTTTGTGAAGCCAAATAATGATTGGGATAAAATCGTTTTGGTTCACGTTTTAAATGTACACCGCTTAGTTCTAAACGCTTTACTTTTTTTAACGTGGCAACATCTATGTGTCGTTTTAAATAAACAAAACCTCTTTTTGAAGACAACCGCTTAAACAACTTTTTATTATCCACCTGTAAAATAGGTGATAACAAATCCGCCACTTCTTTAGCATTACTAATTTGACTTGGTATTGCAAATAATGATGGCACCGAAACAGACTGTGCCAAAACCCTACCACGCGCATCGACAATATTGCCACGCTTAGCATAATAAGTAATCCTAGAATAATGCTGTCTATCACCCAAACTATTATAAAAATCGTGTCTACTTAACTGTATATATGCAAAACGTCCTACCAATAAGGCAAATGCCGAAATGGTCAAAGTAAAAATTATATTTACACGGCTGCGCAACATTATTCAATAGCGACCTTCTCTATCATTTTTGCATCTAAATTTTCAACTGTAGGCGCTTCAGGCCAGTCTATTGTAGAGCTAATATTTAAATCAAATCTTTTTTGTTGTTGAGCCAAAACAGCCGGAGAACTTAACTCTTCAACTATTAAATTTTGTTTATCAACTACCTCTTGCAACTCTTGTTTATCTTTATTTAAAGTAGTTAATTCATATCCTAAAGCAAAAATACTAATATGTTGCAAAACTATACACAACGCCAATATTAAGACCATAATAAAAAATGGTATAAAAGTCTGGGCATTAAAAATATTTATTAATTTAGATAAAGATTGTTTACTCATTTTATACCTTTTCTATCACACGCAATTTGGCACTTCGCGATCTTTTGTTAGTTTTGATTTCTTCTACACCAGCAACAATTGGCTTTTTAGTTAAAATATTAAAATCACCTGATTTCTGTAATTGCTTAAAAGCGTTTTTTACCAATCTATCTTCTAAAGAATGAAAAGATATAATGCCAAATCGTCCTTGAGAATTTAATAATGGAGGAATATTTTGTAAAATAGTTGCCAATTGGTCTAATTCGCCATTTACAGCAATACGCAACGCTTGAAAAGTTCTAGTAGCTGGATGTATTTTTCCGCCACGACTAGCATTGGCAATGCACTCTGCTAAATCAGTGGTTGTAGTAAATTTTTTCTTTCTGCGCCTTTTGCAAATGGCATCTGCAATTTGTCGACTGCGACGCTCTTCACCATAATTATAAATCAAATTTGCCAAAGGTTCTGTTTCCATAGAATTGACTAAATCTGCGGCTGACAATCCTGTATCTGGACTCATACGCATATCTAATGGGCCTTCCTTTGCAAAAGAAAACCCACGATTGGCATTATCCACTTGATATGACGATATACCAATATCAGCTAATACAACATCAACCTTTGTTACGCCCACCCTAGCCAACAATGTAGGTGCAGTATCAAATGTACCGGCTAAATGAGTGATATTTGAGCAATCTTTAAAACGGTTTAAAAAAAAAGTGCGTGCTTCTGGGTCTCTGTCAATACCATAATAATGACCAGTATTACCTATTGCCTGATGCAATAAATGGGCATGACCACCAAAACCAGCAGTCAAATCTAAAACTATTTGTCCTTGTTTTGGTGCCAAAGACTCTAACACCTCCTTGGCAATTACAGGAAGATGAGGAGTCTTTTGCATTTTATCGTGAAATAACTAAACGTTGTCGACCTGAAAGACGTCTTCTTATATTGATAGCTGTAGCATCTTTATCAATAGGTGCAATATCACACTGTTCTTTAATCAATGATGTTACCACATTGCGAAACAACGGAAAAAACTCCTCGCTAATTAACTCTGCACCATCTCTCATATACCTTGTCCTTACCTTTGTAAATGTTTAGTTAAATCACCTGAATTTTTCATCAGATTACTCATCATATTTTCGTATTTTTCAGCAGACCAAATTTGAATATGATTAGAGACACCTAAAAATACCACCTCACGTTCTATCCCAAACTCAGTGGCATTTCTTAAAGATATGCGTCCTGTTTTATCACATTCTACAAAATTGGCATTACCAAAAATTAAAGTTTGTAAATGTAGTGTTGTGGGATCAGGAAAAGCTTTTTCTGTTAATTCAGAAGTGACCTTTTCCCAGACAGATGCAGTATACATACGCAAATGCTCACCGTCCAAAGTGGTTATATAAAAACCTAACCCTTCAGCACCGGCAACCTCGCGAAATTTAGCTGGCACGATTACCCGCTTTTTATCGTCTAAATTATACCTGTATTGTCCAAAAAATATCACTGGGATGCTTCTCCACTAATTCCCACTATTTACCACGGTGAAAGTATAGACAGAAGATATAATGAGTCAAGAAATGATTTTATCTAAACACCTATAAACAATAGGTTTACGCAAGTTTTAGACACTTATATTGTATGTTATACAATTTGCATACACAATATATAGTATATAAACACACTTATAAGCACATCGTGATTTTTTTGATTATTTTTTTTTAAATACCTTATAAACCTTTCCAACAACATATTTTAAGTAAAATAATAAAAATGGGGTAATAGGTGGGAGATTGTGGAAAGAACAATCCAAAGAACAGACAATTGCCAAGAGTCGACCATCTGTAATAGTGAAATAAAAAAAATCATAAAAAAAGCACCTTTTCTTATGAAAAAGGTGCTTTTTTTATTTTGAAACAAATCTTAAATTTAAATTTTAAATTTTAGTATTATATTATCAAGAGTTTTAGATATATCGACTAATGCAGATATCTTTGTATTAATATCCTCTGCACATTCAACATTTACCTTAGCAGCTTCACCAACTTCGCCTAAATTTTTAGTTGCTATTTTTGAAGTTTCAGCAACGCTGGAAATATTATTAGCTATATCTATAGTTGCGTCATTACAAAATGAAATATTATTCGATACTTCATTGATAACCTTATTCTGATGCCTAATATTAACAACTATATCATTTGACATAGTTGTTAACTCAGAAATAACTTTTGAAATATCTTTAATCTCCAAATCTGACTGACTTGTAACAGTTTGAATTTCCTGTATTGAAGTAACAATTTTATCTGTGGCAGCAGCTGTCTGCTTAGCAAGCTCTTTAACTTCTGATGCAACCACAGCAAATCCCTTACCAGCTTCTCCAGCTGATGCAGCCTCTATGGTAGCATTTAAAGCTAATAGATTTGTCTGAGCAGTTATCTCGTTTATTATTTCAATAACTTTACCAATTTCATCTGCAGATGAAGACAATCTAAGCATTGTATGTGAAATTTGCTCTGCTTTTTTATTAGCAACAATTGCCATACTAGACTCTTTTTCACAACTCTCAGCTACTGCATCAAATGACTTATCTATATCTTGCACTGTTTCTGATATCGAAGATATAGTAGAGGTTAATTCTTCTGTGCCAGACGAAACAGTTGTTATATTATCACTTGAAGTCAATATAACAGATTCAATCTCACCAGATTTTTGACACATATTATCAGTATCCAATGACATTTTTTGCGATGTACTTTTTAATTCATCAGAAGCGTCTTTTAAATAACTAGCACTATTGGCAACTTGAACTATTATCTTATGTATATTCTCAATAAATTTATTTATACTTTGAGCCATATAACCAATTTCGTCTTTTCCGTTTATAGTAATACGTGCAGTCAAATCTCCACTACCATCAGATAAATCTTTTAATGTATTGCCTAATTCAATTATTGGCTCAGTAATTTTACGTCCTATAAAGAAACTTATAATAATTGCTAAAACTAAAAAGCCAATTACCCCATAAAGGATAGACATAACTATTTCTGAAATTATTTCATTAGTTTTGCTTTGTAAAGTCATAAATTCAGAACTGAAAGCATCAGCACTAATAACCCAATCCCAAGGCTTAAAATAAATAACTGCAGCACGTCTTTGCCTAGCATCTGACATGCCATCTTGTAAAATAGAATAATCCACAAAACTAACTTTGCCATTTTCTTGACCGACAACAGAATCAATAATTTCTTTTACGTAATACTTGCCATCACCATTGGATTTTTTATTTAAAAGATTTTGACCGATGAGATCTGTCTTTTTATGTAATAGTACTTGCCCTTTATTTTTACCCGCACCTCTAAAAATGGCAATATGTCCTGTTTTGCCTATTACTATTTTTTTCAATAATGCACTATTACTTTTTTGTTTAACACCAACATATAAAATACCTGTTATTTTGCCATCCTTGTTTCTAATTGGCTCATAAGCTGTTATATACCAAGCGTTTACAACAAATGCTGTGCCTTTAAAAGTTTTGCCACTCAATACAGTTTTAATAACTGGATTTTCTTTACCATTTGGATTAATAGCCGGAATATATGTACCAATAGCTCGTTTACCATTTAATTTTTTTACATTCGTTGCAACCCTTAACATATCTCCAGCATCATTCATACGCTGAAATATGGTGCAAGTACCACCAACTAATTTTTGTACTTTATCTACAACACGAGCAGACTTGCTAAAACTAAAAACTTGACCTAACCATTTGTTTCCAACCTTGTATTTTGGCAACTGAATTTCTGTTTTTTCTTTAGTGTATTGATTAATTGCCGTCCAAGAAACCTTAGCATCCCCCTCATTAACACCACCTTGGTTTTTCATAATGTTTCTAGCCACATTCAAATCATAAGCAACCTTGGTTTTAATATCTTCATTACGCACTTCTAAAACACGTACGATATCACGCACAATTGTTTTTAAATTGTTTTCACTATCTTTAACTAATTCTTTATCGATACTCTTAATCAGTTTTTCACGCCCAACAAAACCAACAGTCAATATCAATACGCTACTCATAGCTATTGACCCTACAACTAAAAGTATAATCTTATTTCTTAAACTCATAACCAACTCCATAAAAAAACTATATAATAACTATTTAAACTACATAACACATTACATGATATACCTATTATGTCTAGAATTTCACTATCAACTTACACATCTAATTAAGCTAA
>Ga0256837_1001841_pt1 | contig 13992 bp, 14 predicted proteins | sample 4562384metaG_FD_185976 | JGI IMG/M metagenome (GOLD analysis project Ga0256837, IMG submission 185976) | Hydrothermal vent microbial communities from Guaymas Basin, Mexico - 4561-384 | ecosystem: Environmental > Aquatic > Marine > Hydrothermal vents | place: Mexico: Guaymas Basin | collected... | reverse complement strand
TAAAAGCTTCATTAAGAAGCTTTTAGCAATATATTTGTTATCTCAGCATTAACACCTAGCCTAACTGGTGGACCAGAAAATCCTACACCTTTACTTACATATACTTGAACTTTATCTGTATAATTATGAAGTCCACTAACATAAATCTGTTGCTTTCTTAGTAAGTATTTTAATGGTAATATTTGACCGCCATGTGTATGTCCACTTAAAACTAAATCAACTCTATCTTTAACCTCTCTAACAAATCTAGGTTGATGAGCTAGTAGTACACTAGGATAACCTTTTTTAATACCTATCAATGCTTTATTCAAACTTGGTCTAAATATATCAAGTATATAACCATTAATATCATATACTCCAACAAGATTAAAACCTTTACCTTTTTCTCCAACATATATATTTTGATTTTCAAGAACTATTATGCCTAAAGATTTTAAACTATCCATAATAACTCTCATATCATATATATATTCCCTATTACCAACAACATAGTATATACCAAACTTAGATTTTAATTTTTTTAATTTGGATAGTGCTGGTTTAGCTTTTTTTAATTCAATACCAACCAAATCACCTGTAATAACAATGATATCTGGTTCTAACTCATTAACTTTTTTTACAATAGAATCCATAAAATATTCATTTATAAAAACACCTATATGAATATCACTTAATTGAACAACTTTATAATCTCTTTTTAAATTATTGATTTTTATATCTACATTTTCAATCTCAACATTTAGTACATTATATACACTTTTTAAGGCTAAAAAAGATGTTACAAAAGGGACAGATATGTCTAATGTTTTTTTAAAACTCTTTCTTCTTTTACTTGAAAATTTTGAATTAGCTAAAATAAATAATGAAAAGTCATACATAATAGTAACACACAATAGTATAAAAAAGACACCAAGAGAGATAGATATAATAAAATCAAACCAACTCTCAAAATTGACACTGTATCTACCTAGTTTATACAATACAACACTGATTAAATTATAAAATAAAAATATTTTTATATACAATCTTGTTCTATCACTTATATCAACTTTATTGACAAGTCTTTTTACAATATACATATGAGTAGTTGCAAAAATTATAAAATAAATAAAAAACATTTTTATATTTTACATCATAGAATCAGCCATAGACCACATAGGTAAAAAAATACCAAGAGCTAAAACAAGCACAAAGCCAGCAATAGCACCAATTAAAACAGGCTCTATCATTGTCGATACATTATCGATTATATCATCATACTTTTTTGCATAATATATAGTTATTTTATCTAACATTTTATTTAAACCACCAGAGTCTTCCCCTGCTTTTAACATTTGTAAAATCATACTATTGAACATACCTGATTCTAAAAATCCTATATATAAAGATTTACCATCTTCAATAGCTCCTCTGATTTTTTCAAATTGTTGCTTCATATATCTGTTATCAACTATATCTATAGCAGCTCTTAATGAATCTATAATCGGAATACCAGCTTTTACCAAAATATTAAAAATATATATAAAACGACCAAGCATTGCATATTTTGTAACAACACCAACAATATAAACTCTTAACATATACTGATCTGTTTTTAAAGCTATAGATTCATGGCTATTATACATTTTATTAAATACTACCATCAACATAACAGCACTTATAACTACATAAACACCATAATTAGTTATAGCTTGTTCTATCCAAATCAATATTTTTGTAGGTAGAGGTAATTCTGTTCCCATCTGATTAAACATAGAAGCAAATTGGGGAACAACAAATGTTATAACAACACTAAAGGCTATTGCCATAGCACCGATTGTCATAAGTGGATATCTTGTTGCTTTTTTCAATTTAATACGGTTATCATGTATATTTTGTAGTATATCTGCAAGTTTTGCTATAGATTCAGCCAAAGTACCTGTTTGTTCACCAAGGTCTATCATAGATACAGATAAATTACCTAACTGAATAGCATATACTCTAAATGATTCACTTAAACCACGACCCTCTTCTACATCTTGATATATATTTGTCAATATTGCATTTAGCATCTTATCTTCTGTAGATTTTATAGCTTCGCTTAAACATATATTTATAGGCATACCAGCATCTAGCATAATTGCTAGTTGATTTAGTACAGATATATAATTTTCTGTATTTACCCTTTTCTTCTTAATAGGACTTTTGATACTATCTTGTATTTTTTTTAATTTCAAACTTAAAGGTTCTTTTACCTCTTTTATCTTTACAAGAATACCAATCTGTCTATTTTGAAATGACTTCATAGCATCTATTTTTGAAGAAGCACTTATAACAATTATACTTTTTTTTCTTCCATGCCTATAAAGAATTTCAAAAAATTTCATCTCGTATAAACCACTACTTTGTAACTCTCATAACTTCTTCTAATGGTATTAGACCTTTTAATGCTTTTGAAACACCATCCATAACCATAGGTGTAAAAAACCCAGACTTTTCTGCAACCTTTGCTATCTCAAATTTATTTTTATTTTGTGATATCATTTGAGAAATTTCGCTGTTTATCTTGAGTATCTCTACAATCATTACCCTACCCTTATAACCTGTCATATTACACTTGTTACAACCAACTCCTTTGTAAAAAACAGCTTTTTTACTAAATTTTACGGGAATTTTTTCAAGTACCTTTGGGTGTGGATGATACTTCTCTCTACAATGAACACAATTTTTTCTAACCAATCTTTGAGCAACTATCGCTAAAAGTGAGTCAGCTATAAGATATGGTTCTAACCCCATCTGAACCATCCTACTAATAGCACTAGGTGCATCATTTGTATGTAGCGTTGAAAATACCAAGTGACCAGTAAGAGATGCTTGTGCAGCTGCATTTAGAGTTTCCATATCACGAATCTCCCCAACCATAATAACATCAGGATCTTGCCTTAAAAATGATTTTAATGCTGAAAAAAATGTAAAACCAACTTTTTCATTTACCTGAACTTGTTGAACAAGTGGAAGTTGATATTCTATAGGGTCTTCAACTGTCATAACTTTATTTTTTATACTTTTTATCTCGTTTAATGCTGCATAAAGTGTTGTTGTTTTACCACTACCTGTTGGACCAGTAATCAAGATGATACCATAAGGAGATGTTATTATATCTTCAAAAACTTCAAGATTTTTATTTTCAAGTCCTAAATCACCAAGTTTTAAAAGAATTTTTTGTTGGTCAAGTATCCTCATAACTATAGACTCACCAAAGTAAGTTGGTGTAGTTGAGAGTCTAAAGTCGTAAACACCTTTACCTATCTTCATACTAAAACGACCATCTTGTGCTTTTCTTTTTTCAGATATATCAAGATTACCTAAAATTTTTATACGAGATGCTATAGCATTATATATATCCAAATCAAAAACAAAAATCTCTTCTAAAATACCATCAATTCTACATCTAACAGATACATTTCTAGCATCTGGTTCAACATGAACATCACTTGCATTTCTATGAACAGCATCTTTTAGTATGAGATTTATCAATCTCATAACAGCACTCTCTTCTTGATTTAAACTTTTATAAGTATCGTCAGAAATTTCTCTTTTTACCTCTTGAGCAATAGAAGCTGTACTTTGTATAATATGAATACGCTGAAATATCTGTCTTATATCTTCATCTAGTGCAAGATATAGTTTAATAGGCTTTGAGAGGTTTACATTTTCTAAAGCTTCAAGTGCATCATAAGCAAGTGGATTTGATGTTGCTACATGGATATACTCTTCACCCTCTTTTATAGGTATCGCTTCTGCATTTTTTAAGATATTGCTAGGGTATCTGTTTATAAGTTTAAAATTCAATTCATGTGCATATATATCTATAAACTTTATTTTTAACTGAGCAGATAGCTCTTTGGCTATCTCTTTTTGAGTAGTGTAACCCTCTTGAATAAGAATTTCACCAAGTTTTTTAGTAAAGTTCGACTCTTTTTGAAGCTTAAGAGCATGCATTAAATTTTCTTCGGTAATAATACCTTTTTCTACAAGAATATCACCTAATCTGAGTTTTTGCTTTATCATCTTAAAAAAACTTTCTTTTCTCTTTATGATTTGGAGTTATACTCTCTATAACAATTCTACCCATATCTTTTTTATCTATATAAACTTTATATGTAATATCATCTTTTTTAAATGTTATAACTTTTGGATGTTTAGATAAAACTTTATATTTTCCATCTCTAATAGCTGTAAAGGTATAAGATAAGATATGATCAACAACAGGTAATGCTAATGTAGATATATCTGTATCATCATACATAAATTGATATATCAATTTTTTTTGTAACACTACAGATGCAAAAGCTGAAGCGTCTGCTCTTGTTTCTTTTGTTTTTCTAAGTCTATGCTGAACCATAGACAAAGCATATATATAATCTGCTTTTAAACAAGACTGAGCAATAAGCGACAATAATTTCTCATCTTTTTCTTGAGCATATATTATCTGTTTTCCAACTCTACAAGCTTTAGGATAATTTTCATCATTTAGATATTTTAAAAAACGATTATATTTATCTGCTTGAACAACAGACATCAGAAGTAGTAAAATAGCAATATATTTCATATATTAACCCCTTTTTATCCAAGATACCAATAACTCTTTTGCCTTTTGAGAATTTGAATTATTGATATAAATTTTTAGTATAGCTTTTGCTCTTTTTTTATGACCTAAAGCATATTCACTTTTAGCATAAACCAACCAAGCTTCTTCCTCTCGTGGTTCTATACTATTTGCTTTTTTACTCCAAATAACAGCTTTTTTATAATCTTTTTGTTTATAAAAAAGTTTAGCTATCTTTAAAGCGATTGAATATGTTTTCTCTTCATTATATATCTTAATCATTTTCTCAGTAGAGTCAAGATTTTTTAAAACTATAGAAAAAGAGTTGTTTTTAGGTTCAATTTTTTTATTTAAATTAATCTTAGGTGTTATATCTCTTTTTATCTCTTTTTTTACAACATTAGATACTGATTTTACATGAGATATTGGCTGTTTATGGATGATATTGTCTTTTTTTCTATCTAGTAAATTATAACTATACATATGTAAGTTGTATTCGACATCTTTATATTTAGTCTTCTTTTTATTTTCTTTTTTAACTTGAACTATAGGTTCTTCTTTTTTTAATGGTTTAACCTCTTTAGTTTCAATTTTTTTATCTTGAAATATATCCACATCATCTTCTACAACTAATGTTTTTTCTTTAACTTTTTTATGTTCGATTTTTTCCACTTGTTTATTGTCTGAAAAAAGATAAAATATAATCCCAACAATACCTGCTAAAAATACTAAAACAGGAACTGCAATCCTTAGCATCTTTTTCATATGATACTTTTTACACTTAGATTCTAAAACCTCAAAACTATTATGCATCAATTATCCCTAAATCAATAGCTGCCATAGTTATAACACACCTATTTGGAGTTGTATAACCAATCTTTGAATTTACACTCGCATAATCCATAATTGAAAATATATGCTTTAACATCTGCTTCATTTGTCTAAAATTACCATCTGCAAACACATCTATCTGTCTAACCTCTTTCATAGAAAAATACTCAACATACTCTCCCAAAGAACTTCTAAAAAGTTGCCCTTGTATATAGTTTAGTATCTCATTCATAGTTAATTTTTCAAGTGTCAATACAAGGTGTGTTCTAGAAGCAAAATGTTGTAGATTTAATATCTCATGCCCCTCATCCTTATGCATAGAAATTATAAAGTAAAAATACCCAGTATCTGATAATATCCTTATAAATTCTAATACTTTTTCTGATATTAATTGAGCTTCATCAACTATAATTATATTATCTTCTTGAGAATAAACTCTAATAGCTAAATCTTTTAATTCACTTAATGATAAGTTCTTATCAACTGATTGATTTTTTAGTAAAAAATACAAAAATGATTCTGGAGTTGAAAATGGTTCAGAAGAAAAAAGTACTCTTTTTTTTAAAATATAATTTTCTTTTATTATGTTTAACATATATGTTTTACCAACACCTGGCTCTCCAAGTAAAAATATCAATGGTGTTTTATTTTCATCTATAGTTCTAATAAGATTACTTTTTATAGTTGAAGCACTAACACTTTCAAAGTATTCACTTAAATCAAAAGTGTTGTTAAATATATCCGAAGCTTGTTTTAAACTACTAGTCATCTTCATACTCACTCATAGAAGCTTCTATACTATCTATAGAAGGGAATTTATTATAGTCTATTATTGTAGGGGTTATCACTATAATTAACTCTTTTTTTACAATCTCTTTAGATTCATGTTTAAATGCATAACCAAGTATAGGGATATCACCTAAACCAGCCACTTTTGTAGTTTTAACATCATTAGAGTAAGAAACCAAACCACCAATAACAACTCTTGAACGATTTTTAGCTTTAACTATAGATGAAAGTTGTTTTATCCTAATATCTGGAGCAGACCTTGTACTTACAGAAGATGTAGTAGTATTATTTAAAACATCTAAATCATCAATTCTTTCACTTATAACTGGATTTATTCTTAATATAATATATCCAGCCTCTGTAATTTCTGGAACTATATTTAGAGTTAAACCTATAAATGTTGAACCACTACCATAAGTGTTATTTGTTATAGAACCTGTTGTATCATTATTTGTAACGCTACTAACTAAATACTCATAATTTCTTTGATCACCAACATTTATAACTGCTGGTTGATTATTTAAAGTCATAATTTTAGGAGTAGAGAGTACATTTACATCACCATAACTATCAAGAAAATTAATTAATCCACTCATAGAAAAGTTATAAGCTATACTAGCATCACTAGAACCACCATTGTTACTTACACTATTTACCAAAGTTGCCCAAGAGTTTGTATTTGCATCCCCATTTATAGCAAGATCAAATTTAGACCAATCAATACCTTTATTTTTTGTATCTGTATAAGTAACTTCAACAAGTTTAACTTCAAGTGTAACTTGTTTATGCATCCTGTCTTTTATCTTTTTTAGATACTTATCTATCCTTTGTATCTGATTATGAGTACCTGTTATGGTGATAATACCTGCATCTTTATTTATAATAGATTTACTCTCAACAGAGTAGTCACCATCACGATAAAGTATATCATCTATCTCTTTACTTAAGTTATTCCAAAACTTAAATTCAGAACTTGAAACAACTGTTGTTGAATCATAATTATCAGAACTTGTACTACCAGAATCAGATGTTGAAGTAGATGATTCTGATGTGGAACTAGATGTACCCACATTAATATTTTTAGTAGAAGTGGTTGTATTTTGACTTAAATTTACATAATCAACAACAAATGATTTTGTCTCAAGATACGATATCGTCAAAACATTTTTATCATCATCATATTTATAAAAAATATTATTTTGTGTAAATAAAAAATCAAACATATCTTTTAATGTATAATTTTCTATATGCACTAGATAAAGAATCTTATCAAGTTGTTCTTTTACACTATCATCTTGAATCTTTACTGAAAATCTACACTCAGATGCCATATTTTCAACTATATCTATAATCTTTACTTTTGAACTTTTACTTGGTATATCAAATGCGAATAAAGTATCTTTACAGTTACTTGCAAATAATGAAGTAAAAAATAAAAAACTAACTAATACAAATTTCATTTTTTTTGCTCTTTCATTGTTAAAATACTATTAACCATTTTTAATCTTAGTGTTATCTCTTTAGAATCTTTTACAAGAACAACACTATCACTTCCTATAAATTTGACTTTATAATCTCTTACTTTTTCTCCGCAATTATACCATTTCCCATCTATAAAAGCTCTATTATTTAAAACAGTTTGTAAACTTATTGGCTCTACACTTGGTGTGATAGAGTTTATAGATTTACTTTTTGTATTTAGTATAGGTTTAGCATTTGAAAATGGATCATAAACTTTATATGGTATCGTCTGAGGTATCTTGTTTAATGTATTCATCTTTTCAATAGAACTTATAATATTATCTATCTCAATAGAAAAAACATCTGATATAAAGAGAAATACTAAAAAAATTATTTTTATCATATTTCTGCTCCATAATTTGAAATATTTATATCAAAATTCACAATATTACTATCATCTATATAAACATCAAACTCATTTATTCTAAGTAATGATTTTATAGAGTCTATATATTGCATCAATCTCATAGTATCTGTAAAAGAAGCTGAACCCTTAACCATAATATGTTCTCTTTCAAATATATTTGCCATATAGAGTTTATTAACATTTTCATAATTTATTTCATCAATATCTATAGAGTATTGTATTGATTTTTTCAATATATCATCAAGAATTTTAGCTATACCCATTTGGTTAAAAAATATAAAATCGATAGATTCCAATTTGGTACTTATGTATGTATCTTTTAATTTCAAATCATTAAACTCTTCTGCTAAAGTCAATTTTTCTTTTTCTGTTTTTTTTATTACTTTTTTTATAGAAGCTAGATTATTTCTTTTTAATTTTGATTTTAAAGATTTAATAGAATTTTTTTTCATCTCTATATCTGAGTTAAGACCCTCTCCAAAGGTATTCCAACTTAAGTACAAAAGTAAAAGAACTAAACTAACATATATAAAGTACAACTTTTGTTTTGGCATAGCCTCTAGTTGATTTTCAAACTCTTCTAATTGTTCATTCACTATTTTATCTCCACAAAACTTTCATAATATGTTTCATTTTTCTGTACTTTTTTAGTTGAAACATCACTATATCCATAAGATAAAAGCTCTTTTATAAACTTTGCTATATTGTCTCTTTCATTGTATCTAGCTATAACTTGAACAAGCAAAGTATTTGGTTGTCTAAACTCAAATCTTTTTGAAGAGAGATGGTATTTTCTCATAACCTTATTTACATCCCTCATCATCTTTTGTCTTAAGATAGTATCATTATCAAACTCTTCTAAAGCAACTATCATATTTCCCAATGTTTTGATTTTTGTTTCTTTTTTAAGATTGTTCTCTCTTAAAGAATCTCTTTCTTTTCTTAAATCTTTTAACTTTTTTTGAAGACTTTTGGTTCTTTTTTTCATTTTAGAAACATTTGCTTTAAGTTTTGATTCTTCTTGTGAAAGCTTATTTAGTTCAAAAAGTGCATAGGTAGGATAGCTAACTGCAAGTAATATAGCAACCATAAGAACAATACTAAAAACACCTACATTTGTTTTAAAAAATGGTGGTTTTCTATCATAGATACTTAAATTTACAGATTTTATATTGTCATTTAAAACACTCATAGCATATTTCGCATCAATTGCGAAATGTTTCATACCAACTTTAACATCTTTAAATGGATCTAAAATCTGCTTATTTGCATCTTCATAACCATAACTATTGAACAACTCTAAAAAACCAGGGATATCCAAACCCTCAAAATCCAAATATATATTGTGTATAGTATCTAGCTTAAAGATACCTCTTTTATGACCTATTGAATGAGCTATCCTCTCAACTGACTTGGAGAGTTCCTCTTGAGTGTCACTCATCATTATAAATTCATCATCATTATAAAGATTGTCTCGAACACCCTTTGTTGAAAGGATATCTCTCATTTTGATAGCATCTACACCTATTTTTCTAGAAATCTCAGATAGTGTTGATATTGTTCTTGTAGATATATATTGACCATTTTTAAATACAACTGCATATGCACTATGTTCACCGATATGTATATAAAGATCATTTTGAGAAATCTTGTTTTCAAGATTATATAAAGAAGCATAACAAAGTGCAGAAGGGAAAATTAAATCAATATGACCATATTTTTTAGCAAATGCTCCAAATTTTTCATCTAATATATCAACCTCAACAGCATAAGATTCAACAAAATCTTCATCACTATCCTCTAAGGGTATAACTAAAGATGATATCTTAAAATCAGTATCAGGATCAAGACCAGCTTCCTCATACATATTCATTTCAGATTGAATTTCTATCTTTTCTGGTGAAGTTGACTTAGGTGTTTTATAACCATGAGTACGAGTATTTGAAGATGCTAAAGTCGAAGCAATAAAATACGAAGATAATTTTTTAGATGGCAAAGGTTCAAAAGAGTTACCATCAAAGATAAACTCTCTATCTTCATCTATTATAAAAATAATTTTATCTTGAACTACCATCTTTTAGTACACTCTTTCATAGGTTGTATTATACAAAAGTTTAGCAACATCTATTCCACTAATAGTTAATGATAATATAACCTGTTATAGGCTGCATGGTTATGTTATTTTCCTCTTCATTATAATCTAAAGATATTGTTTTTTGAGAGCTTAAAAGTTCTCCATCAAAGCTATCATAATGAGGTCTTCCTTTAGAATCAAAACAAATTGTAGTATCTTCTGGATCTAATGTTACATGCAATTTATAATTTACTTCATGCTTATTTGTAGCATTTTCTTCCAATGTATCTTTATAAATTCTAATACAACCTGTTTTATCAGATGAACTAACACCTCCTCCAAAATCAAGGTGTTCATAACCTATACCTAAAGATTGAGCTTCTTTAATCTTTAATGCTATAAAATTAGTGTCATTTAACAAATAATTAGTTTTAAACGAAGAACTAGCAATACTAGCCATAATCCCAATAAGAACTATAACAAAAATCAATTCAATAAGTGTAAAAGCTTTTTTAATCATGGTCTTTGTAGTGTCCTTCTTAGTATTCTTGTTGTTAAAACTCCATCTATACTAGCATTTACTTCAACATCCATAATTACCATACCATGAGATTCAGAAGTAGTTACTGTAGAATAATCAACATTTGAACAAGTTTCATTATATAAAAAATATCTTTGCATAGTTATATCTACACTAAATTTTTTACCATGATTTGAGATAGAATCACTATATGAATCATAACATTCTCCACCACTTCTATCAAAAGCACTAATCTCTAAAAGAGCTTTTTCTATAGAACTATTTAGATAAAGTTCAGCCTGTTCTTTTACATAACTATCTGCTGTATGTCTAGCTGATATAGAAGCATACTTTAAAGCAACTATCATCATCCAACTTACAATCAATATCATCATAATAGCTTGCCAAATTCCAACACCTTGTCTCAAAATACAGCCTTTTTCTTAGTTATATGAACTGATGTAGAGCCTCTTATAGATTTATTTATATCTAAACTTAAACTAATTATATCATTTTCATATACTGCACCAAAAAAAGCAACATCATAAGATAATATACTAACTTTACCCTCTTGTGTTCCACTCTTATCAGCACAATATGTCTCATCATTATATGGATAATAATCATAAAATAAAAACAATGTATTATCATCAACTTTTTGTTTTAAATCAGTTATACAACTAGCATCTTTATCTATATCTGCTCCACGAGCCACTGCATAAGCTCCATTAGTCAAATAATATTTTTCATATATGTATTCTGGTGCTTTATCTGAAGAAGTATCTGCTATGGTGATTTTATCAGTATCTACACTATCGATACCATGACTTAGATTACTATCATTTCCATGCCATCCATAAGCACCTTTACAAGTAGATATATTTTCATTTCCAGCATCAAATGAACCTGCAAAAATTAAATTTCTATTTGTAATATTTAAATCACTATCAACTTCAAGTGCCTTTAAATCAGGTTTAGAACTTGCATTCATATCTACAAAGCCACTATATTTATCTGCCAATAATTGTTCATCATCCAAACTAAGCCACTCTAAAACAGTAGAATTATCATCACTTAGTATATCTGTTATAGGGATGCAACTTTGTTCATGTGAACCATCATAACCTATAACACTATTTGGGATACGATTATAAAGTAACCTACTAATCTCATCTAGCACTATTTGAGATTGTAAAGAAAGATCTGTTATAGCCTTTGCTTTTGCAGAACGGATATACAATGCTTCAAAAGCCTTAAACATACCAATAGCCAAAACACTAGATATAACAATAACTATAATCATCTCTATAAGAGTAAAAGCCTTTTTAGATTGCATTACCAAGCCCTTTTATTTATCTTTATATAACCAAGATTTGTAGATTCATAAAAAACACTTGTTTGAAAATTACCAGTTTTAGCACCACCTTTTACAGTTACTACTATCTTTTTTATATTGTCATTATCTGCATCATAATCAACCGATGTTGATAAGTTATAGTCTTTTCCACTTGCTGAAGTTTCATTATAATCATCCTCTGCATCATAATCATCAATATCATTATAATCATCATCACCATTTTCTTGTCCCAAAGGGTCTGATTTATTAGCATCAGAGTCTATACAATTTCTAGAGCCTATAAAACCACCTATTCTATAACCTGTATCACTACTACAATCATTATCATCAGTGTGCAATATCTTACCACCACTATTAATTGTATTTTCATCCCATGGTAGTTTAGATATACTACCTATAAGAGATATAGCTTCATACATACCATCTTCTTTTACAGATAAAGCCATTGTTTTATTTGACACAAATATAATCTTAGGAACAACTGTAAAAACTATAGCGATAATAACCATAGAAAATATTAACTCTACTAGAGTTAGTGCATTTCTCATTATCTAAAGACCTTAACACCAGTTTTTTCATAATTACCTCTCGATGAGATATTGTAATCACTTCCCGTAAATTCACCACTAACAACACCACTAGGAGTTGAAGTTGATTTTAAGATATATTCAAAACATGGATGCTTAGTACAATCACTTCCATCACTATCATTATAATCTTGACCTAATCCAGCTGGAAAGTACCAAAACCAAGATTTAGTTTTTATATGCATACGATAAGTTCCCTCATCTGAGTTTGATATATTAAAACTCACTTTAGAAGAATCTGTATCAAACGATGTTATAGTAAATTGAACATCTTCTAATGTTGATTTTTTAGTTGCATCTATCTCTGATATATCTTCAAAAGTATTGTTATGTTTTTTATTTCCATACCAATTTATAGAGTTTTGTTTAAAACCAGCTACATACTTAGAAGAACTATCATCATAAACTTCTATCTCAGAAAAATGTTTTATATCTGTATCTGTTGTCTCTTTATCTGCCGTTGCTACTCTAGCATAGTAAAAAGTTGCATTAGAATCATCACTAGCATTGTTTTCATCTTTTGCTACATCAGAAGTTGTTATATTTATATCCAAATCTTTTAATAAAAATGGATTTACAGGGTTAGAAAAGTTTCTATCTACATTTATACTGTAACTAGCATTTGCCTCTCCAGATATAAAGTAATCTTTACTTATAGTTATAGTTTTGTTAATATCTTTTAATTTAAAACTATCTTTTGTTGTGCTGTTATTTGCTATAACTGTAGAGTTCATATCTAACTCATTATCTCCATCATCAACATCTATACTAAACTTTATATCTACATTTTCACCATAACAACTTGAGTTAAAATCGTCTAGTTTGTTATGTTGTTTATTATTTGCTTGAACAGTAGCAAACATACTTAGATTCATATCGTCTATATTTGCCATATATAACCAATCAGCATTAGTAGAAACATTGATATCTGCTTTAGTTATATTTAACTCATAAGGTTTTATATTTACAGTGTGACTGTATGATTTTATAGAAAGGTTATCATCTGTATTCCAATGGTCTGTTACATTTTTATCATCACAATCAATACTTGCATATTTTTTTGAACAATCATCTAACTCTTTTATAGTTATATTTAAGTCACCTATATTTGTATAGTTACTATCTACATCATCTTTAGAACCATCACTAAAACTAAAATCAGCTATACCAAAAGTACCTATCCTACAACCATCTTTTACAACACTTGCATTTACTTCAAAAGATGCATTTAAACTCTCATTATAATCATCAACTGTATTATCATTTTCATCTGTTGCATTAAAGTCTATCAAAAAGTTTTCCCCTGCATAAACTTGTTGCGATGGTGCTACAAATCCAAACTTTTCAGGTCTTACAGC
>Ga0256837_1001839_pt1 | contig 13998 bp, 16 predicted proteins | sample 4562384metaG_FD_185976 | JGI IMG/M metagenome (GOLD analysis project Ga0256837, IMG submission 185976) | Hydrothermal vent microbial communities from Guaymas Basin, Mexico - 4561-384 | ecosystem: Environmental > Aquatic > Marine > Hydrothermal vents | place: Mexico: Guaymas Basin | collected... | reverse complement strand
AGGTAATCCACCCATTCCACCAGGACCACCAGCTTGACCCATCATAGCTTGTAGCTGCTTCATTCCGTTTTTGCCAGAGAATTTTTTTGCCATTTTCCCAGCATTTTTAAACTGCTTAATCATTCTGTTGATCTCTACAACTTCCAGACCACACCCTTTGGCAATTCTTTGCTTACGTGAATTGTTTAGAAGATCTGGATTTTCTCTCTCTTTTGGTGTCATTGATGCAACCATTGCTTTTATATTTCGCAATTCAGAAGAGTTTTCAAGATCAAAATCTTTGACAGCTTTTGCCATATTTCCCATACCAGGGATCATACCCATGATAGAGCTCATAGAACCCATCTTTTTCATCTGTTCCATCTGTTCTAAAAAGTCATTAAAGTTAAATTTTCCTTTTTGGATCTTTTTAGTTAGCTTTTTCGCTTGTTTTTCATCAATAACATTTGCAGTTTTTTCAGCAAGACCTTCTATATCTCCAAAGCCCATCAAACGATTGACAATACGATCAGGCAAGAAGACTTCTAAGTCTTCCATCTTTTCACCCATACCGATAAAACGAAGCGGTACTTTTACCTGAGATGAAAGTCCAAGTGCAACACCACCTTTAGAATCACCATCATATTTTGAAAGGATTACACCATCAATTCCGATCTTCTCTTTAAAAGTTGTTGCAGTTCTTACAGCATCTTGCCCTGTTAAAGAGTCTGCAACATAAAAAATTTCATCAGGGTTAGAAACTTCTTTAACATCATGAAGTTCCTGCATCAATTCATCATCAATAGCCAAACGTCCCGCTGTATCTATTAAAACTACATCAAAAATTTTTGAGTTTGCATACTCTAATGCTGCTTTTACGACTGCAACCGGATTTTTTGTTGCTTCATCTTCATAAAGTTCTACTTCGATCTGTTGTGTAATTTGGCGAAGCTGTTCAACTGCAGCAAGACGCTGAAGATCGGCTGCAACGATAAGGACTTTCTTCCCTTTGTTTTTAAGGTATGTTGCAAGTTTTCCTGTAGTTGTTGTCTTCCCTGAACCTTGAAGTCCTGTCATTAATATTACAGTCGGAGGATTGGGAGCAAAAACGAAACCTTTATTCCCACCAACATCTAAAAGGTCATGTAAAGCTTTACGAAGAGCATCAAGGAATTGATCTTTTCCTATTCCGTTTTTCTTCGTCTCAAGCTCAACTGCTTTAATAAGTTCTTTAACAACCTTATGATTTACATCTGCTTTAAGCAAGTTCTTTTTTAACTCATTTAATGCTTTTGTGAGTGCCTTTTCATCGTCATGAAAACGAATCTTTTTTATCGCATTTGTAAATGAATCTGTTAATGTACCAAACATGTAAGCTCCTGTAAAAAGTATGCAATATTATCTTGTTTTTGCTTTATGATTGCTTTTAAATATTCTCTCAAAAAAAGAACTATAAATTATTCAAATGTTTTAAAAGATTTTGGTTCAGGTGCTACAAACTCCATACCAAGTAATTTTACTCTATGGGCATGCAACATTACACGTTTGGCACGACGTCCACCGTACTGTTCATCACCAACAATCGGATGCTCTATATAGCGTGCATGCACACGAATCTGATGTGTACGTCCATTATGAATAATCACTTTAACTTTTGTCTTTTTTGCACTGACAATATCTGGAAAAAACTCTGTTCGAGCCGGTTTACCTTTTGGTGAAACATTTGAAGTTGCACGATTGTTTTTCTTTTGTGTCAAAATTGGCTTATCAACTTCAATAGGTTCAGTCATAATCCCTTCAACCCATGCAATATATTCTTTATATACTTTATCTTGAGCGAATTCTTTAATAGCTTTCTCCCGAAACTCTTCATTTTTTACAAGCATTAACACACCACTTGTTTCACGATCAAGTCTATGCAACAGTCGAGAATCTTTAAATTGGCGCTCTATCTCATCAGAATTAACATGAGCAGGCTTATCGACAACAATCATATCATCATTTTGAAAAATCACCTTCGCTTTTTCTATCTTTTGCACACGAAAGACTGTTCTCTCATCGATCTCTCCGCGAGCGATCATAACTTTTTTATTTCCTACATAGACAAGACCTCTGTCTATCATCGATTTTGCGGCACCGTTAGAGATTCCCTCTTGCGCTGCCAATAACTTATATGCTTTTTCTGTACTCATTTTATATATATTCCTTAATTTTTTGAACCACCGGTTCTAAATTTATCTCTTCTTCTACCATTGAAGGCGGAAGTTCTTGTGCTTTGTGTAAAGCTTCTTCTATTTCATCTTTTTGTACATACTGCACATGATGTACATATTTAAAAAGCTCTTTTTGGTGAAAAAAATGCTTTCCTGTAATAATTTTACATCCAAAAAAGGCAGGTTCCAGTGGATTATGCCCACCGACATCTTCTCTAAATGCACCGCCAAGTATTGCTATATCACTGATAGCATAAATATTATTGAGCTCTCCCATCATATCTACTAAAACCAAGTCACTCTCTAAAGCTTTTGTTTGGGAAAACTTTTCCAAAGTAAGTTTATACTTTTGTGCATATCTCTGCATCAGTGCATATACACCTGCAAAACGCTCAGGGTGTCTTGGTACGATCACAAGTCTTGCACGCTTGTTACTCTCTTTATAGGCTACAAACGCCTCCAAAACTGCCTCTTCTTCATCAGGATGTGTACTTCCTGCAACAATCAGTTCTATATTTTCAGGTTTTATGTAACTCTTTGTTTTTTTAATCTCACCTGCGAGTTTTATATTGCCAATTACTGCAATATTTTTTGCTCCAAGAGCTAAAAATCGGTTTTTATCAACTTCACTCTGTACAAAAATCATCTCTACATTGGCTAAAAGTTTTTTATAAAACCATGCGAATTTCATATACTTATCTACACTCTTATCTGAAATACGAGCATTGAGTAAGATTACCTTTGCACCTCTAGCAGATGCTACTTTAAAGAGCATATACCAAAACTCCGCTTCTAAAACAACAAGCACTTTTTCTCTTTTAATCCAAAATGGTAAAAAAAGTTCATAGGGAAGATAACGGACCTCTGCATCATATCTCTTTGCTTCACTATTTCCTGTATGTGTAATCGTTGTAATCACAATCTTTTGATTTTCAAACTCTTTTAAAATCGGACAAAGGGCTCTTGCTTCACCAAGTGAACAGACATGAAACCAAAGTGCATCTAAACTTTTAAAAGGAGGGTTTTTAAAGAGAAAAAATCGTGCAGGAATCGATTCTTTATATTTTTTTTTAAAAGAGAGTATAACAAGAAATGGCAACGCTATAACATAAAGCGCTGCACTTAAAAAGTAATAAAAAAGAGTAAAGAGGCTCAAAGCCTACTCTTCGCTAGCTTTCACGTAAAGAATACGACCACAGTGTGGACATGTTGTAATATCTTCACCTTTGATAACATCAGCATATACTTTATCGCCAATAACCATATGACAACCCATACAAGCCTGATCCTCTACAGGAACAACTGTTGTATTTTTTGCCCATCTACGGATCTTTTGGTAAAACGCAAGACCTTTTTGGTTAATCTCTGCTAAAAGCTTCTCTTTTTTCTTGAAAACTTCTTGACGTTCGTGATTAATTGCTTCAAGTTTCGCATCAACTTCTGCTTTAACATTTTCAAGGTTTGCTTTTAACTCTTCTAATGAAGCTTCAGCTGCAGCGATCTGCTCTTTTTTCATCTCGATAATTTTTTCAAGTCTCTCGATCTCTTCATTTGCAAATGTGATCTGTTCTTTTGCAATCTCTTCTTCAAGTTGCAGTGATTTCATCTCACGTTCAGTCTTTACTTCAGAAGATTTTTTTGCATTTTCTTCTAGTTTTTGAGAGAGTTCTGCAAGGTGCAATTCATTTTTTGCTTTTTTTACTTCTTCTTCTTTAATTTCATTCGTTAAATTTTCAATATCTGATTCAATACTCTTGGTTTTTGCAAGTGCTGCTTCATATTTAGAGTTTGCTTCTTCGATTTGAGGCTCAAACGCATCTATCTCTTTATCTACAATAGAGAGGTCAATTAGTTGCTTTAAGTGCTTGTTCATTGGAGTCCTTTGGGGGTTTTACTGTTATCCATTACAGCTAAAATATACTTAAATATATGTAAATGGATTTTCTGATGTCGCAATTATAACTTTTAAACCTAAATTTTTCAAATGCTTTTGCAAAATTTGAGCAAAAAATCGCTCACTTTCATAATGTCCGATATCAATTAAAGAGAGTTTTATACTTTTTGCCTCCATCGCATCATGATATTTTACATCTCCTGTCAAAAAACAATCAGCATCCAAACTTCGCATTAAAGAGCATCCGCTTCCGGTTGTTAATGCTGCTCTTTTTACAAAATTATTAGCTTTGACACACTTTGCATGTGGCAATCCAAAAGCAGTTGCAACTTTTTTGGCAAAACTGTCAAAATTCTCATTAATATCAAGATAGGCAACAAAACCATCTTTTTGGATAATTTCATATCCTAAAATCTCAGTTGCTACATAATCATTAAGATGCGTCTGATCAAAATTGGTATGCATTGCAATATTTGAGATGTTTTTGCGAATCATTTTATGAAGCAAATTTGCAGGATACTTGGAAAACTCCAACTGTTTCAATCCTCCAAAGATGATAGGATGGTGTGTAATAAGTAAAGTCCCCTCTTCCAAAGAGTCTATAAGTTCCTCATCTACATCAATACTAAGTGCAACAGTTGTTATATCTTCTTTAAAATCCCCGACCAAAAGCCCTGAATTATCCCAAGACTCCTGTAGTTCAAAAGGAGAGAGTTCATTTAAAAGTTCATAAATCTCTAAAATTTTCATTACTTTTCATCCTCTAGTTTTGCCAACTCTTCTTTTGCCTCTTTAAAATCTCCATCGAGTGCAATCGCTTGTTTATACATCTCTTTTGCCTCGTCAAAATGTTTCATATCGACTAAAAGGTTCCCATAATTATAGTATGTAATCGGATTTTTATCATCTATTGCAAGGGATGCATTGAGATGATTTCTTGCACTTGCAAACTCACCCATTTTTCTATAAGCTGATGCCATAGCCTGATGGATGTAGGTATTGTTTGGATCAAGTTCAAGTGCCTCTTTATAGTAATCTATTGCCTCATCATCTCTATCTTGCTGCGAGAGTACATAACCCATTTTAAAGAGAGTCTCTGCATCTTTTGGACCTTTTATATTTGCTTCTGAATAGATAGCAAGTGCTTTTTGCAGATCACCTTTTTGCATAGCCTCATCTGCTTTTTCTACAAGAGAGGATGCATCAAAAGGAGAGAAGGCATCAGCACTACGATTAGAAGATCCTCCCTCTTTTGGATCTTGCAATGTTTGAATATGTTCATAAATTTTATACGCAAAAAATGCGGATGCTCCAAGCATCAAAAGTTGAAATAGTGTCATTAATGTTTTTCCTTTAAAAGATTATTATTGAGCAGCTCTATAAGTTGCAGCGGATCAACCTGTACTCCATCTACTCTAGCAGCAAAATGTAAATGAGGACCTGTTACGCGACCACTTTTTCCAGATAATCCTAAGATTTCTCCTCTTTTTACAAGTTCACCTTTTTTAACCTGAAACTGACTCATATGGAAGTAACATGTATATATCCCTTCACCATGATCGAGTATAACCGTACCACCAGAATAAAATCTATCTTTTACCAAAATAACTCTGCCATCATTTGCTGCGATAATTGGAGTACCTACTTTGGCACGAAAATCTGTTCCACTGTGATACCCTTTGAGGGAGCCATTATAGATTCTTGCTTTTCCAAAGGCACTTGTTATAGTACTATGCATCGGTAAAATAAAAGGTCTTGAGAGATAACTCTTTGGTGTTACCGTATTGTAGATACGCATTGCTTCTTTGTACTCTTTGGATATTCGATGCTTAACTGCCTTGGATCGGGGATTTACTTTGGATGAAGAGACCTTAATACTCTCTTTTGCATATTTTCCGTTTTGAAGTTTTATAAAAAGTATTTGTATTTTAGCTTTGTTCTCTTTGCTATAGTGAATTTTCAGCCTCTTTTTTGTTGCCTTGTCATAATATGAAAACGGGATAATTACATAATAGCGATCCCTCTGCAATGGTGCTTGAAAAATTTGAAATCTTTTTTTGCCAAGTGCAACATCTTTATAGACAAGCCCTGCTTCTTTTGGAAAAGTTATAAGCGTACTCTTTCCGTTTACAGGATTGGGATTTGCAACATGATACTCCAAAGCAAAAAGTGTTACAGCACTCAAAACAAAGAGTAAAAATTTACGCATCAGTAATCCTTTAAGGCTCTTGCAATATCACGTTTTTGGTCCCGTTCTTTAAGATCATGACGCTTATCATGCAGATGCTTTCCTTTTGCAAGTGCAATTTGCAGTTTTGCAATGTTACGATTGTTGAAGTAGAGTTGTAAAGGCACAACTGTATAACCATCACGCTCTACTGCTTTTTGGAGTTTTAACAACTCTTTTTTATGCAAGAGCAGTTTTCTTGCTCCCCTCTCTTCATGTCCGTAAAAGTGGTGTGTCGTTTCAAGTCGTCCAATATGTGCATTAAAGAGATAAGCTTCTCCTTTAACAAAACGAATAAAACTGTCTTTTAGATTGACTCTATGTGCACGAATTCCTTTAACTTCACTTCCACTCAGAACAAGTCCCGCTTCAAATTTATCTTCTATAAAATAGTCATGATAGGCTTTTTTGTTTTTTGCTATTGTTTCACCCATTGTTTTTTTCCTTTACTCTAAAAAAACTGCTGCCGCTTCCACTAAAGAAGTAACCCTGTCGATAGTGATTTTTCAACTCTTTATACTCTTGAAGAGCTGGCTCAAAAAGATCATTGGCCTCTGTTGCGCTCATTGTCTCTAAAATTTCACGAGATGAGAGTGCTTTGAGTCTTTGTGCTTCAAAGCCATCAATCGGATTGTAAAAATTTTCTCGGTATGCTTTATAAACTCGTGGCGTAGAGATCTCAAGCTTGGGAGTAAAGACATCGAACGCTAAAGCTTCTTCCTCAACAGCCTCTACAACTTCACCTATTCCACTTACATTGGCACTCTCATAGCCATAAATAAAAAAAGGAACATCTGCACCGACTTCCAAACCGATCCCTGCAAGCTCATTGAGACTCAAATCCAAATGGAGTACTTCATTACACATTTTCAGATAGGTCGCCGCATCACTGCTGCCACCGCCAAGTCCCGCAAAAGCAGGGATATGCTTCTCGACTTTTACAGCATAAGTCTGCATCAACTTTTCCAAAGCCTCTGAGTTTGTTGCTTTTTTGAGTGCCTGATATGCTTTATAGATTGTATTTTGCTCTGTTGAACAAGAGAAGTCACCAATGATTTTAAATGCATTTACTTTTGCATCACTCTCCTCTTTTGAGACAAAAGAGAGCTCATCGTACAATCTATCAACCCGCATAAAACGAGAAAGTATCTCATGATAATTCTCTCGTTTTCCTGTGATTTTTAAAAAAATATTGACTTTGGCATAAGCCTTGTACTTTTTCATCTTTTTACGATTTTCCTAAAATTTTTGAAAGCGAATCAATTGCATCTTTTTCTATAGCATGATCCTGAACAGCGGCTTTGTTTGAAGCCCTTACCTCTTCGATCAGCTCATTACGAATAATAGAAACTTCACGTGGTGCTTCAATCCCAAGCTTTACAACACCATTTTCTATAGCAACTACCTTAACTGTGATATTATCACCAATTACAATTGATTCGTTTAATTTTCTTGCAAGTACTAACATTGGATTCTTCCTAATTCATATTTTACACGCCCTTGGCTTATAGTAATTATAGAGATATTATCTCCATTGTCAAGCCAATAACTACCTTCATCTTGCAGTTTTAGATCTTCTAAAGCAAGAACTCTTCCATATCTTACATTGTCATAATCGCCCAAATAGAAATTTTGTACAATACTCAATGATTTTTTAATATCAAGTGCTTTTTCATTTTCATAAACAAACTGCCCTTCACAGAGCCTCTCAAGCATACTGAGACTTCCATGTTCAATACCAACTTTTTGTGCGATCATACGACCAAGTGAACGGATATAAGTCCCTTCACTTACTGTTGCCTCAAAAGTTACATAGGGGTGACAGTAATGCAGTAGTTTTGTCTCATAAATAGTTGAATTTATCTTGTTGAGTTCCACTTTTTTACCTGCACGTGCCAGATCATAAGCACGCTGTCCGTTAATACGCTTGGCAGAAAAGATAGGCGGTTCATACTCCAACTCACCCTCTAATGATTGAACAGCCTCTTCAATTACATTTAAAGGAAGCGCATCAACTATAAAGACCTCATCTATCATCTCAATATCCAAAGAGTCACTTTTTGCTCCAAGCCAAAGTGTTGCACGATAAGTTTTTGGTGTTTTGTTAAGAAAACGAAAAAGTTTTGTATGACTTCCAAATCCGACTAAAAGTACACCCTTTGCAAACGGATCCAGCGTTCCTGCAAAACCTGCTTTTTTATCTTGATATTTTCTTTTTAAAGTATAAAGAAATTTATTAGATCCGATACCGCTTGGTTTATAGGCAACAAAAAGACGATTCATAATCTTTCAACAAAAGAAGCCAAGATATCTCGCTTCGTTCCACCAAAATTGATCTGAAGTTTAAACTCACGACCAGATTTACTCACACCAGTCACTCGTCCTGTTCCAAAGATTTTATGACGAACAAGATCCCCTTTTTTAAAGGCTGTGTTTTTTTCAACTATCAAAGAACCATCACATAAACCGGCTTCATTAAAAAATCTACTTTTAAGAAGATCACTTCTTCTACCTTTGTAAAAACGGCTTGCAGCATGAGAGAGTGTTAATGTCTCTTTTGCCCGAGTAAAAGCAACATATCCCAAACGACGTTCTTCTTCTAAATCACTTCCATCCCCTACAAGTGGTAAAAAGCCTTCTTCCATTCCAATAACAAACACATGTTCAAATTCAAGACCTTTTGAAGCATGAATACTCATCATATAAATAGCTTCGCCTTCAACCTGATCCTGTTCACTCTGCAGTGTCAGTTCATTTAAAAACTCATCCAAAGAGGCATCTGGATTATTTTTTATAAAATCACGAAAGAGACCATAAAACTCATCCATATTTAAAATTCGTTCTTGAGCATCCTGCATATTTACATAGATATCTTTAAGATGAAAAGTCTCTTCAAGTATATCAATAAACTCATATGTTGACTCTTTTGCCACTTGAGCAACAGCCTCAATATCCGCTACGAATTTTTTCAGGGTTGCTGCATTTTTCTTTTTTACCAAAGCTTCAAGTTCTTTTATATCTATGTTTTTGATATATTCAAAAATTGAACTCCCTTTTTGATGTGCTGCCAACTCTATCTTATCTACACTTGCTTTTCCAACTCCCCGTTTTGGCTTGTTTACAATACGTTTAAAAGAGAAATCATCATGATTGTTAGTAATTACTCGAATATAAGAGATAAGATCCTTAATCTCTGCTCTATCATAAAAACGAAGACCTCCGACAAGTTTATAAGCAATTGCTGCACGATTAAGTCCTTCTTCAATAGAACGGGATAATACATTTACACGATAAAGAATTGCAATCTCACTTGCATTTACTCCAGAATCTAGAAGTTTTTGTATTTTTAAAGCAATTTTTCTTGCCTCTTCATTTTCATCATTTGAATTTATAATAGCTACATCTTCACCTGAACCGCGTGTTGCTATAAGCTTTTTGCCAAGACGAGAACGATTATGTTCTATAAGCGCATTGGCCGTCTTTAAAATTGGAGATCGTGAACGATAATTCTCTTCAAGCTTAAAGACATTCGTCCCCGAAAAATCTTCATCAAACTCCATAATATTTCTTATATGCGCACCACGCCAACCATATATAGATTGATCATCATCACCAACCACACAGATATTATTATGTGCTGTACAGAGTTTTTGAATCAACTTTAGTTGTAGTTCATTCGTATCTTGATACTCATCTATCATAATATACTGATATTTTTGAGAAGTTTGTTGCGCCAGATCCTGATTTTCATCAAGCAGTTTATAGGTAAGTGCTATAAGATCATCAAAGTCTACCAAATTATTCTCTTTAAGATATGCTTCATACTCCCGGTAAACTTCTGCTATCTGTTTATATTGAAAAAGTTCTGCCTGTTTATAGGCATCATCCGGAGACATTAAAGAGTTTTTATAACGAGAAATCTCACTTGCTATCAGTGGTGTAGGCAGTTCTGTATTTATCTTTTTAATAATACGCTTTTTATCATCCGTATCAATAACAACAAAATTGTTTTGTCGACCTAAAAGATGAATATTAAATTTTAAAAAGAGTAAACCGAATTTATGAAAAGTGCACAGCAATGGAGGGTAAGCCCCATTTTTATCCATCATCGCAAGGGATCGTTCTTTCATTTCACGTGCTGCTTTATTTGTAAAGGTAAGCGTCAAAGTATTCGCTGGTGGGATACCGACAACCTCTATCAGGTAAGCTAAACGTGAAATTATTGTAGTTGTTTTACCACTTCCGGCACCTGCTAAAATAAGCACAGGACCCTCTGTTTGTTTAACTGCAGCCGTTTGTGAGTCATTTAAATTTTTAAATATTTTTTTCATAATAGTTCACTATTTTTGTAAAGTAATAATATTATAACAAAAAAAACTGAAAATTATTACAAAACTATTGCAATAATTATAATTATGAGTTATAATTTCAATTATTATCATAACTTATAGGAATTATTATGTTAAAAGACTTTGCAAAATTACAAACATTTTTAATGGTGATAAAAGAGAAAAGTTTCTCTAAAGCATCTGCAAAATTAGGAATTTCTCAACCTGCTGTTACACAACAGATAAAATTTATTGAAGAGTATTTAGGCACTAAAATTGTTGAGAGAAAAAAGAATGGTATTGTGCTTACAAAAGAGGGTGAAGATCTCTATAGAATTGCACAACGTCTTGAAAAAGCGATCCATAACTCTGAAAAAGAGCTTTTAAAAATCATCAACAAAGAATTTACTTTTGTAATGGGCTCATCTTCTGCCATTGGAAACTATGTTCTGCCAAATTACCTTGGAGAGATTAAAAAACGTATTGACAATGAAGTTTTTATGAATGTTGATCTTTCAGTAAATATTATAGAACAACTTGAAGATAAAAAAATTGATGTAGCACTCATTGAATCACCCGTATTTAAAGATGGAATTATTTATAGAGAGTGGGTTGAAGATGAACTTGTACTTTTTTCTAACCAACCAATCAAAAAGCATTTAAATGCTGATGAACTGTATGATTTTGACTGGATCTGTAGAAATGAAGATTCTCATACAAGAAAGCTTACAGCAGAAGTTTTTGAAGAGATCGGTGTTGCCTGCAATACTTTTAATGTAATCGGGGTACTTGCATCTCCAACCGCTATTAAAGAGTCAATTTTACATGCAGATAAAAATGCAGAACGTCCTCTTGTCTCAATAATGTCCCGTCACGTTATTAAAGCAGAAGTTGAAAACGGCACACTTTACGAAGCTCGTTTAAAAAACCATAAAATCACAAGAAACTTTTACATCGCTTACCTCAAAGAGAGAAAACATGATGCATTTGTAGATAATGTTGTCAACTACCTACTCTCTTTAAACAGAGTCTAAAAAAGTTTTACTTCTTTTTTAGAAACTTTGAATTTTCAGGGTTAGACAAAAAAGAAGCCATGGAGTTTTTAACTCCGTTCTCATCTACATTTTGTTCTACTTCTTCTGTTATCTCTTGACTCTCTACGGCAAGATTAATCATAACGGGTGTTTCATCAACAATTATTTGTAATATACTTAACAGAGGAACAGAGACAACACTTCCAAAATTGTCACTTCCAAAACCTGCTTCAAAAATAAGCATATCCTCTTCTAATCGAGCTGTTTCAAAGGTATAACCTGCAAGAAAAAAGAGTGTCAATGATCGTAAATCAGAAAATATTTCTTCTGGAAGCGGTGGATGAAAACTTACATCTTCAATTTTACATAAAATACCAAAATTTTGCTCCTTTTGAAAAAAGAGTATTATCAACTCCTGCATATGCTTTTTCATCATTTTGGCAAAATCTCTATCTTCTATTAAACTCTCTAACAAATTATTTCCTCAATCTTTTTTGTAATTATATCAAAATCTATCATAGCATTCATCACTGCCATTGCTTTAAAAGAACTCAGCTCATTTATACTAATATCTGCAAGTTTTAAAAAGCCACTATCAAGTAGTCTTTGACGTGTTGTACCGGCTAAAAGCGGCTTCTTTGGCGTAAACCACTCCACACCGTCAAAAAAAGCAACATTGGCGATCGATGTATCTGTAACAAACCCCTTTTGAATAATAAGTATATCATCACACTTCTCTCTTTTTGCATATAGAGCATTAAGCACTTCGCGATCGGCATACTTTTTAGCATACTCAAACTCATTAACTGTAAGAGCTTTGAGATGTTTTATACTCCGTTTCGTATATGGGTGGTATGTTACCTCTACTATCTTCTCAAGCGTATAGACTACGCGACAGCGATAGAGACCTTTTTGCGGGGGAGAAAGATAATCACCCAGATCTTTATAATCTGCTACACCATACGATGCTAAAACAGTCTCATAGCGTTTTTGATGATAGGCAAGATTTTCTATACGACCATCAAGAGCTTTGATCGTCTCTAAAAACTCAATCTTCACTAAAAAGTTCTGTAGAGAGGTATCGCTCACCGGTGTCACAAAGAATAGTGACTATTGTCTTAGAAGCAAATTCTTTGCGTTTGGCTACCTGCATTGCAGCATATACATTGGCCCCTGCTGAAATTCCGACAAGCAGACCCTCTTTTCGTGCCAGCATTTTAGCTGTTGCAATGGCATCTTCATTACTCACTCTAATAACTTCACCATACACAGAAGTATCTAAGATATCAGGCACAAACCCAGCCCCAATACCCTGAATCTTATGAGGGCCAGGTGCTTCACCCGATAAAATTGCCGAAGATTCAGGTTCAACTGCAAATATAGCGATATTTTGTATCTCCTCTTTTAAAACTCTCGATGTCCCTGTCAGTGTTCCACCTGTACCTACTGCAGCTACAAAGGCATCTATATTTGCTTCTGTATCTCGCAGAATCTCACGAGCTGTTGTTAATGAGTGTATTTCAGGATTTGCAGGATTTGCAAACTGCTGTAAAATAATGGCATCAGACCGTGATTGGCATAACTCTTCAGCCTTTTGGATCGATCCTTTCATCCCTTGTGCTGCCGGTGTCAAAATAAGTTCAGCACCTAAAGCACTCAAGAGTTTTCGTCTCTCTATACTCATAGAGTCTGGCATTGTTAAGATCAGCTTTAAACCTTTGGCAGCACAGATAGAGGCTAATGCAACACCTGTATTTCCACTTGTCGGCTCAATAATAGTACTCTGTGATGTAATAATACCCGCTTCAATACCGCGACGTATCATATTTAAACCAATACGATCTTTTACTGATGACGTAGGATTCATAAATTCACATTTACCTAAGATAGTTGCTCCACTCTCTTGTGATGGAGTGTTTAGCTTTACCAGTGGTGTATTTCCAATTAACTCAGATACATCATTTGCAATTTTCATTCTTTTTCCTTATAAAGAAATTCTACACTAAAAAGATTATTTATACAAATTTCTAACATCTCATAAACTCGTTCAAAACCTTCAAAGCCTTTAAAGAAATAAGGATCTGGTACATCAGCACCATCATAAGTACCTATCCAAAAAGAATCAACAACTCTATCAAGAGTCATTTTTATACCTTCTGCCAATGGGGAACGACATATATTTCCTAAACAGACAAAGAGAAGTGATTGCATAAATATTGCCTTTTTTTGCTAAAATTATACTAAAAAAGGTTTATGTATGGCTATTTATCAAAGTGATGGAAAAAAGCTTATCGATGTTGAGTATGATGTTATACCACAAATC
>Ga0256837_1001838_pt1 | contig 14005 bp, 12 predicted proteins | sample 4562384metaG_FD_185976 | JGI IMG/M metagenome (GOLD analysis project Ga0256837, IMG submission 185976) | Hydrothermal vent microbial communities from Guaymas Basin, Mexico - 4561-384 | ecosystem: Environmental > Aquatic > Marine > Hydrothermal vents | place: Mexico: Guaymas Basin | collected... | reverse complement strand
CAGCCTTTTCAAGTTGAGCTTGAGCGTGGAGTAGATTTGCCTTTGCTCTTTCGTAGGCTGCCTCGTATGGGTCCGGCTCTATTAGGTAGAGAAGCTGTCCCTTTTTTACATAATCGCCCTCTTTAAAGAACTTCCTCTCAAGGAATCCTGTAACGCGGGCTACTACTGTTACCTGTTGAGGACTTTTTAACCTTGCAGGGTAGATTAGAGTTACTGGTAGTTTCTCTATTACTTTTACCTTATAAACGTCAACTTCCGGAGGAGGCATTTTATGGTTTTCCTGTCCGTAGGTTGCTGGTAGTTTGAGTAGCAGAAGGAAAATTATGCTTAGAAGAGTAAACCACTGTTTTGAATGTTTGTATTTCACTTCTCTTCCTCCTTTATGCGTACGTAAGTAAGTACTTAATAACAATAGCTTTCTTCTCAGAAAAATCAAGTAGTCGAAGAAGGAGCCAAAGGAGGTTATATAGATTCTCCATCGTTAGGTGTTAGGATAGTTTTCTGTGAGGCTTTAAAGTATTTTATCTCCAACTTAAATGAACCTTTTGGCTCTCTTTGTTCCAATAGCTTCAAAGTATAAATCTCGCATGTTTAAATTCAGTGTTGTTGTCGTTTATTTTATTAGGAGCTTTGCTTAGTGGTGAAGATGGTTAAGAGGAAGAGGAATTGGAGAAAGCTGTTTTAGGTAGAAAGTAGAAATAGAAGTGTCTTCTTTTCCAAACTTTTCAAAGCTTCTAAAGGAAAGTTTTCAAACTATTTGCACAGCTTAACTTGATTTTGTTTTATGAAGCTATTAAATTCTATCTCAAAAGCAATCAAGGGAGGTTATCATGACTTTTGATGAGATTATCAACAAGCTTCAGTCCTCTGCAGCTAAGAAGGTTGAGGAACTTTTGAAGGAGCTTGAAGAGAAAGGTAAGCTTACTAAGGAGGAAGCCGAGAGGTTTCTGGAAGAGCTCAAGGAAAAGTTTGAAGCCAAGAAAGAAGAAGTTGAAAAGGAGCTTGAGAGTGTTCTGGAACAAATGAATCAGTTGATTAAGCAGAATTTTGATGAGTTAAAGAAAGAAGTTGAGGAGACCAAAGAGGAACTCAGGAAGGAGATAGAGGAGCTTAAAAAGGTTCTTTTGGAGCAGGAAAAGGAGAACAAATAGGTTTTGTTTTTCAATTTAGTTTAAATCTGAAGATGCCCGTTTGTTCTGGGCATCTCTATTGTTTTAAATTAGGTTTCGTTTAATATTTCTTTAGGCTCAAAAGAGGAAGCCCTTAGGGCGGGGTAAACACCGGCAATAATACCCACTACCGTTGCAAGGCCAAGGGAGATTAGAGCTCCCTTAACTGGAATAAATACCCCCCAGCCGGCCAGTGAAGAGATTGCCACAACCATAACGGTTGAGAGGAGAGCTCCTCCCGAACCCCCTACCAGCGATAGTAATGCCGCCTCAGCCAAGAACTGAAGGGCAATCTCCCTTTTTGTTGCCCCGAAAGTTCTCTTTACTCCTATCTCTACGAGCCTTTCGTAAACCGAAAGGGTCATTACCCCTAAAATTCCCAGAGCTCCCACCCCGAATGCTATTAAAGAGACAATCAGGGATAGCCTTGAGAAGATTTCCATCGCCTGCTTCTGGGTGTTTACTAAGTCCTCAAACCTGTTGACGCTGAAATCTTTTTTACCGTGCCTCTTGAGTAGGAGCTCTGTGAGCTCCTTCTTAACCTCTTCAACTTTTGCCCCTTCAACGGGAAGAACGTAAATCCCGTCAACGTAGTCAACGTTTGAAATTCTTCTAACTGCCGAGGAGAGGGGAATGTAAATCCTATTGTCAAGGTTCTCCCCGCTCAGGTCAGTTCCCCTCTTCTCCATCACCCCCACAATCCTGTAGGGTGCGTTGTAGAGGTAGATTACCTTCCCCACCGGACACTCGCTGCCGTAGAGTTTCTTAGCAACTTCGTACCCTAAAACGGCCCTCTCGGCCATCTCATCCTCTTCTTCCCTCCTCAAGAACCTTCCGCACAGGGGTTTATAGTCGGTAATTTCCGGGTAAGAGGGCCAGACGCCGAAGACCTCTGCCGTAATCCTCTTCCCTCCGTGGTGGACGTTGGGGGAAACCTTCTTAAAGGGAGAAACCGCCTTAACGTCGGGGCACTTTTGTTCTATGGCCCGTGCATCTTTTACCGTTAAGGTGGGATAGAAGGAGAGCTGAATCGTTCTCCCTCCTAAGTTTTTCACCTCTCCGGGAAGGATAACGAGAACCCTTGAGCCCATTTTCCCGATTACCCTCTCAACCCTCTTTTCCATAGCCTCGGTTATTCCGACCATGAGGGAGAGGGAGAAGACTCCTATTGCAACTCCGAGAAGGGATAGTATTAACCTCTTTTTGTTCTCCCTGAAGTAGCTTACTAAACTCTTTAGCCTCATGCCTTTTTCCTCAGGGCCTTAACCGGCTCAAACTCCGATGCCCTTTTGGCCGGGAAGTAGACCGCAAAAAGGCTTACTAAAACTGCAAAGATAGGAGCAATGATAAAGGCCTCTATCGGATAAACTACCGGTATCTTGAGACCGGGCAAAATCACTTTTATTGCAGCAGCTCCGAGCAGGGAGCCTATTAGTGAGGAGATAACCGCAACGGCGAGTGCTTCCCCCAAGAAGAGGCCGACTATCTCCCTCTTCGTTGCCCCCAAGGCCTTTCTTAAACCGACCTCCCACTCCCTTACGTAAGCGTTTACGTAGAAAATTGAAGAGAGCACAAACCCTCCTACTACGAGCGCCGTTGCCGAGGCTATCCCTAAGAAGAAGGCTAAGGTTGCTGAGAGCATTGAGAGGAACTTCTTTACGACCACCGGTGTTATCACTATAAACTCGTCGGGCCTGTGGTTCCTCAGAAGAATTTCTCTTGTCTCCTTTACTATTTCGTCGTACTCTTTCGGGTTTAAGACCCTAAACCTTATAACGCTTACTTTTTCGTACGTCTTCTCTACGGTTTTATCAAAGACGCCGTAAGGTATGAAAACCCTGTTGTCAAGGTTGTGGCCGTTCGGGGTTTTGCCCTTTTTTTTATAAACTCCTATTACCCGAAGGGGAGTTTTCCCGACGAGAATTACCTTACCTACAGGGCTCTGGCCCGGCCAGAAGAAGTCGCTAACGTCGTGGCCTACTACGGCAACCTTCCTCAGCTCCTTAAAGTCCTTTTCGGTAAATCCCCTTCCTTCTTCAATCTGGTAGTTCCAAGAAACGAGCCAGTTCTTGCCTACTCCGAAGACCGAGGAGAACTTGGAGCTCTCACTGCTGCTAATCATCGTAGGCTTCACTATCCCGTATGTTAGGGCAAATATTCCCTCAAGCCTTCCTATCTCGTTGACGTCCTTAAGGGTTAAATTCTGGAACGAGGAGCGAGGCCCCTTTTTAATTGAGCCCGATATTATCAGAACCGAGTCGGGGCCGAGCTTCTCTATTACTTTTTTGGCCTCTTGGGAGCTCCCCTCAATTGCCGCAACTATCAAAACTAAGGAAACAACTCCGAAGAGGATTCCCAAAACAGCAAAGGCCGTTCTTACTTTGTTGTGGAGAAGGGAGAGGAGAACCTCCTTTGGTCTCATTCCTCTACCTTCCCGTCTTTTATCTTTATTACTCTGTCGGCGTAAGAGGCCACCGCCGGGTCGTGGGTAACGACGATTACCGTCTTCCCCTCACTGTGGAGCTCCTTAAAAGTTTCCATAACCGCCTTACCGGAAGCGCTGTCAAGCTGTCCGGTCGGCTCGTCTGCAAGGATTACCTCGGGGGAGTTGATTAAAGCTCTTGCTATTGCCACCCTCTGCTTCTGGCCGCCGGAGAGCTCCGCCGGTTTGAACTTGAGCCTCTCTCCCATTCCCAGCCGCTTTAAGAGTTCCTTCGCCTTCTCCTCGGGGCTTTTCTCCTTAAACCTCTTCTTCTTCTCCTCCTTCGGGAGGTAGTCAACGGGAACTAAGACGTTATCAAGAACGTTCAGGTAAGGAATCAGGTAGAAGGACTGAAACACAAAGCCTATAAACTTTGCCCTTAGTTTTGAGAGCTCGTCGTCTTTTAACGAGAAGACGTCTATTCCGTTAAGGTAGTACTTCCCCTCAGTTGGCCTGTCAAGGCACCCCATTATGTACATCAGGGTTGACTTACCCGAGCCCGAAGGCCCCATTACTGCGACGAACTCTCCCCTTTCTATTGTTAGGTCTATTCCTTTAAGAACTTCTACCTGGAGTTCTCCCTGTCTGAATACCTTTTTTATTCCCTTAAGCTCAATCAGAGCCAACTTCTTCCCCTTTAGGAACGAACTTGATTGAGGCTGAGTTTATACAGTATCTTACGTTCTTTCAAAATCGGTTAGGTGGCTGTCGTCAAATCTCTTTCTCAACTACGACCTCCCTCTTTATCCTGCCGATTAGCTCCTCAAAGGCGGGAAGGACGTCGCTCCTGAACCTGCCTCCTACGGCAACCAGCATGATGTCGTCCCCCACCTTTAACCTGCCCTCGTTTATCCAGACCTCAACTGCTTCAATCCCCTCTCTCTTCTCTATTTCCTCAATTAACTCCTTTAACTTCTCCCTGTTAACCGAGAGCTCCATCTCCTTAACCTCTCTTCCGCTCTTAGAGCTCCCCCTTACAACCCCGTTGTGGACGAGAACCATTCCGAGGTTTTCAGGCTTTGCCCTTCTCTTTACTCTCTCAATCAGCTCATCGGCACTCACTCTCTTCATCTCTCTTCTCCCGAAGACCTCTCTGTAATCTTTAAAGTAGTTTAAGTTTTTAAAGCTCTCTTCCCTGTAATCAAAAGGTTTTAGCTCCGCCCTCTTTACCTCTTTACTCTTTAATCGCCGGTGGAGCTCCCTTACCCTGTGCTCCCCTTCCCTTAACATCTCCTCAACGGTTAAAAAGTCCCCCTTCCTCAAAAGGGCAAAGAGGAAATTCCCCTCAACGAACGCCGGGGGCTCTTTCCGGCTTATGTATTTCAAAATCTCGGGTTTAACCAGCGGACAGTCGCCGGGAAGAATCAGAACTTTCTCTCCCTTAGCCTCTTTCAGGGCTGTTAAAATCCCGTAGAGTGGGGAGTAGCCGGTAAAGGCCTCGCATACCCACCTTGCTCCTTTAAACTCCTTCGGTGGCAGGCCCTTACCGATAATGAGAACCTCATCTGCAACTTTTCGGGCGGCCTTAACCGCCCGCTCAACGAGGAGCTCCCCCAAAAAGGGAGCAGTTAACTTGTTTCCCCTCTCAAAGCGGGAGCTCTTCCCTCCGGCTAAGACGGCTGCCGTTATCAGTGGCCACCTCCTTGGGCCATCTTGAAGGCGTGCTTTAATAGGGGAGCAAAGCTCCTTAAGTTCTGCTCAACTGCCTTCCTTGAACCTGGAAGGTTGATTACCATACAGCTCGGGCTTAAAAATCCGGCTTTTCCCCTGCTCATTATTGCCTTGGGGGTGAACTTTACTCCCAACACCCTCATTGCCTCCTCAAAACCGACCATCTCCTTCTTTAAGAGGGGCTCTGTGGCCTCCGGAGTTACGTCCCTTTCGCTGAACCCCGTTCCGCCGGTTGTAATAATCAGGTTTACTCCCTTCTCCTCAAACTCCTTTATGGCCTTCCTTATCTCCTCAACCTCGTCGGGAACTACCTTCCTTCCTACTACTTCTGCCCCGAACTCCCTTAAAATCTCCTCGGCTAAGGGTCCGCTCTTATCCTCCTTCTCTCCCCTTGCAGCAGTGTCGCTTACCGTTATTACTGCGGCGGTAAGGCCTTTTAGGTCGTCTGCCCAGTCGCTCTTTCCGCCGCTCTTTGAAACTACCTGAACCCCTTCAATTACCATGTTCTTGTCAAAGGCCTTACACATATCAAAGATGTTAAGTAGTGCCGTCATAACGGCGTTCATCGCCTCAACTTCGTAGCCCGTCCTCCATATTCCCCTTACCTCGGCTTCAACCTCTATGTAGTCCTCTCCTACCTTTGTCTCAACCTCAATGTGGTCAATCGGTATCGGGTGGCAGAAGGGCATTATGTCTGCGGTCTTCTTTGCCCCGATTATCCCCGCTATTTGAGATGCCGGAAGGACATCTCCTTTCGGGATTTTCTTCTCCAAAATCAACCTTATCGTTTCGGGAGAGAGCTTGATTCTCCCTCTGGCCCTTGCAGTTCTTAAGTTGTTAAACTTGTAGGTAATGTCGGCGGTTTTCATTTCTGACCTCCGGAGTTCTTTAGGAAGTGGAAGTATTATATAAATCGGGGGCTTTATGGTTGAGAAGTTAATCTCTCTGGCTGCGATTTTCCTGAGTACTTCTTACTTCGTTTGGCAGGTTAGAGCTCTTCACCTCTTAAGCGGCCTCCTGCTGGGAGTTCTCCTTGTTTACAGGAGCTTTAAAATCGGCTACCCGCCCCTTTTTACCCCCTTTGACTCAATTGCCCTCTTTTCTTCCCTCTTCTTCCTCTCGGCCTACTTCCTGAAGGCCGGAAGGTTTGCCTCGTTGACGGGAGTTATCCTTACTCTGCCCCTTCTCTTCATTAGCCCTGAGGTCAGGGAGATTCCCCCCGTAGTCAAAACTCCCCTCTTCTTCCTCCACGTGGGAACGGCTTTCCTCTCCTACTCCCTCTTCGTCCTCTCATCCCTCTTTGCCCTCTACTCCTTGGTTAGGAAGGAGCTCCCCTTTGTTAAACTCCTCCTCGTGGGCCACTACCTCTTTACCCTTTCGCTCTTCTTTGGAGGAATCTGGGCCTACCTTGCCTGGGGAGACATATTCCCTTTAGAGCCCAAAACCTTCTTTTCCCTCTTCCTGTGGCTCTTTGCCTCCTTAACCCTTCACCTAAGGTTTGACTCCTCTTTAAGGAGACTTACCCCCTACTTTACTGTAACCCTCGCACCCCTTGTTCTCTTTGTTTACCTCGGAGTTAACTACCTCTTTGGAGGAACCCATGGGTTTTAGATCTGTTAAGCTCTTTGCCCTTCTGACCTTTGCCTTCTTCCTCTTCGGTTTTACCTCCCTTTTCCTTGCCGGCGGTATCCTCCACTCCCTTGAGATTCCCCGCCTCTTTCCCCACTTTTCGCCCTTCCTGAAGCTCGGAATTCTTGCCCTCTTCCTCTCCCTTCTTCTTATCTCCCTTCAGACCTTCTACTGTGCCCTTTTTAACCGCTTTATCTCCCTCCTCTTCCACTCATTCCTTGCCCTTTCAATTCTTCTCGTTCTGCTCTTCCCCATAACCTCTAAGACTTTTGACTTCTACCTCTACCCCGGTACTTTTGTTGAGCTGGGCGGTAAAAGGGTTGCTCTTAAAGAGGTTTCCCCTTCAGATAGAGGCCTTCATTTAAAAGTCTTCATTGAAAAGAACGGAAAGAGGGAAGAGGGTGAAGTCTCCTTTAACTCTCCCTTTGAGAGCGACTTCGGAACTCTTTGGTTTTCGGGAATTGACAGGGGTTCCTCCTACCCCGCCTTTACATTTAAACTCCTTGAGCCTACGCCCCTGCCTCGTTTGCTGTTTTTGAGCGCTCTCTTAACCGTTTTGAGCGGATTGTTCTATACTTTAAGTAGCCTTAAAAGGGAGGGAAGGAATGTACACCAAGCAGGAAGAGAGGGAGCTCCAGAGGCTAACCGACGAGCTCCTTAAGTTAATTGAGGGTAAGACGAAGGACTACTGGAAAAAGCTTTCAACTAAAGAGGCTCGGGAGCTTGCAGAGAAGTTAAGGAGGGTAATCCGGTATCACGACTACAAGTACTACGTTCAGGCAAACCCTGTAATTTCCGACTACCAGTACGATAAACTATTCCACGCCCTTAAAGACCTTGAAGATGCCCACCCTGAGGTAATTACCCCAGACTCTCCCACCCAGAGGATAGCCCCGGCCTTTACCGGCGAGTTTGAGAAGGTAAAGCACTACGCCGAGATGACCTCCCTTGAGAACACCTACTCTCCAGAGGACTTAAGAGAGTGGGATAGGAAGGTCAGAGAACTCTTAGGGGTGGATGAAGTTGAGTACATAGTTGAGCCCAAGTTTGACGGGGCAAGCGTTGAGCTTGTCTACCAGAACGACCTCTTCACTCGGGGTGCAACGAGGGGAGACGGAATTTACGGTGAGGATATTACCGTTAATCTGAGAACGATTAAGTCAATTCCCCTTAGAGCTCCCTTCTCAAAGCACGGAATAGATTTGATTTCAATTCGCGGCGAAGTGATAATGCCCAAGAGCGTCTTTAAAAAGCTCAACGAGGAGAGGGAGAGGCAGGGGCTCACCCCCTTTGCAAACCCCAGAAACGCCGCCGCCGGAACAATTAGGCTTAAAAACCCCTCTGAAGTTGCAAAGAGGGGGCTTGACTGCTACGTCTACCAGATTCTCTACTCCGAGCCCAAAAAACTCTGCAGGGACATTAGGACTCAGAAGGAAGCCCTTGAGCTCCTTTCAAACTGCGGGTTTAAAACCCCTCCAATTCAAAAAATCTGTAAGAGTATTGATGAAGTGATAGAGACAGTTCTGGCGGCTCAGGAAGAGAGGGAGAGCTGGGACTTTGAGGCTGACGGAATGGTTATAAAGGTAAACGATACCTGCGCTTGGGAGAAATTAGGAGAAACCCTCCACCACCCCCGTTGGGCGGTGGCCTACAAGTTCCCGGCCAAGCAGGCAGTAACTAAGCTTATTGACGTTGTCTGGCAGGTTGGAAGGACGGGGGCTCTAACTCCAGTTGCAATCCTTGAGCCCGTTGAGGTCGGAGGGGTAATAGTCTCAAGGGCTACGCTTTTTAACCCCGACTTTATCAGGATGAAGGATATAAGAATCGGCGATTACGTTATAGTTGAGAGGGCCGGAGAGACGATTCCCTACATTGTAGGCCCCGTTGTTGACAGGAGGACGGGAGAGGAGAAGCCAATAGAGGTTCCTACCCACTGTCCCGTTTGTGGGGCTCCGATTGTTAAGGAGCTTGACGAGGCCGTTCCCCGCTGTCCCAATATAAACTGTCCTGCCCAGCTTAAAGAGCACTTAATCTACTGGGGGAAAGTCCTTGACATTAAGGGGCTCGGCGAGGCAACGGCCAACCAGCTTATGAAGAAGGGTCTCGTTAAATCTATTGCAGACCTATACTACCTTGATAAGAAGGAACTCATTAGGCTTCCCGGTTGGGGAGTTAAGAAGGCCCAAAACCTTCTTGAGCAGATAGAGAAATCTAAGGGAGCTCCCTTCTGGAAGAAGTTAACTGCCCTCGGAATTCGCCACGTCGGTGAGAAGACCGCTCAGCTCCTTGCAAAGCGGTTTAAGAACATTCAAGAGCTCATGGATGCCGACTTTACTACTTTAGCCTCAATTCCCGGGATAGGTCCGATAACCGCAACGAGCATAAAAAACTTCTTCAAGGCCGAGCAGAACCTTGAGATGATTAAGCGCCTTGAGGAGGCAGGCTTTAAGTTTGAGAGGACTCCAGAGGAGGAGGCTGAGCAGGAACTTCCAAAACCCCTTGCAGGTCAAAATATCGTCTTTACCGGGGAGCTTGAACACTTTACCCGCAAAGAGGCTCAGCACATCATTGAGCTTTTGGGCGGAAATCCCACAAACTCGGTAACGAGGAAGACCAGCTTTGTTGTGGTGGGTAAAAACCCCGGCTCTAAGTACCAGAAGGCCCAGAAGTTAGGAATTAGGATGATTGACGAAGAGGAGTTTATTAAGATGCTTAAGGAATTTGCCCAGGAGAACCCAGAAGTAAGGAAGATACTTCGGGAAAAGGGGCTCCTTTAGGGGCTCCTCTTTTTCCTTCTTTGGCGGATATCAGGAGAACTACGAAGAGGGAGGGAGCTCTCAACAGCTCTCTCGTAAACTCCCCCTCCTTAAATCTATAACCGGACCGGTATTTCTAACCTTTAATCCTAATAAAGAGGTTCCCTAAGCCGAATAGAAGGGCCCCTTCGCCTATCAGGGCAAAGAGCGCTCCTTTAACTTGCTCCAGCGGAAGCCCTTTTATTGCTACTGCAAGAGCTCCGTTGATGTAGTACTTAAGAGGGGATAAGTGGGATAACCACTGCAAAGCTTTTGGCATACTCTCTATAGGAGTCCAGCTTCCTGATAGGTATAGAATGGGAACCATGATTAAAATCGTTAGCTGTGAAACTTGAAGCATGTTCTCCGATATTGAGGCTATAAAAAGGGAAAGCCCCGTTGTTGTAAATGCGTATGCCGCAGTTAAAATCAGGAAGTCTACTTCTCTTCCGTGAAAGGGAACTCCTGAAAGCCTTTCAACGGTGAAAAATAGTGCAAGGGCTGTAAAGATTAGAACGAGAACGGACATTGCAATAACTTTTACTATAGTAAAAAACTCAATGGGTACCGGTGAGACGAGGAGCATTTCAATGTTTCCCCTCTCCTTCTCAATAACGATTGCAGCGGCAGGAAGGAGGAGGAGGAAGAGGGTAATTACGGTTAGGAGCTCTGAGTAGGCCATAAATACTTTACTTGAGGCGTTCTGGTTGAAGAAAATCCTCGGCCTAACTTCAATCCAGCTTCCTCCCCTTAAGAAGTTTCCCGTTAAGAAGCTGTAGATTATCTGCTCTGCGTATGCCGAGAAGAGGTAGCTTGAGGAGATTTCAGCTCCGTTTACCAAAACTCCAACTTCTAATCTCTTTCCCTCCTTTATGTTCTTTTCAAACTTCTGTGGAATTTCAATGACTCCAATTGCCCTATCGTCAAGGAGAACTTCGTCTATCTGATCGTCGTCCATTAAATAGCCCTTAAAGTTAAAGTAGTACGGAGGGAACTTTGATATTAGCTCCCTTGATAGAAATGAGTAATCCCTATCCTGAGCGTAAAAGGAGGCGTTTTTCAAAGTTAGGTCAATTCCCGTTGCCGCTAAGTAGATGTCAAGGGTAAAGGCGTAAACTGTAAAGAGTAAAAGCCCCCTATTCCTAATAAACTGTAAAAACTCCTTATAAAGGAGGACTAAGAACTTCATTTTTCCCTCTTTTTAAAGGTTGCGTACGTAATCAAATAAACCGAAACTAAAAACAGGGTTAGGACTGCCAGTTCCCGCCAGAGGACGCTAAAGGAGGCACCTTTAAAAAAGATGCCCTTTATGAACTTTAAGTAGTAAAAGGTCGGTATTAGGTGAGCGGTTACGTAACCGCTTTTATCCATTGAAGAGACCGGAGTAATGTACCCCGAGTATAGGACGGAAGGGACGACTGTTAAAATGGCTGTTCCGATAAATGCTGCTGCCTGTGAAGAGAAAAGGTTTGATATTAAGAGTCCGAAACTTACAGAAACTGCAACGTAAATTAAACTTCCAATAACCATTAAAAGGGTGCTACCTTTTTGGGGAACTCCAAATAGAAGAACTGTCATTCCGTAGCATATGAGGAAGACCGGTATTGAAATGGTAAAGCCTGCAAGCAACTTTCCCGTTAAGAACTCTCCCTTAGTTATCGGTGAGGAGTAAACGTTGTATATTGAGCCCATTTCTTTCTCTTTAACGATTAATAGGGCTGAGAAGACCGCAGGCGATATTAAAAGGACAACTGCAAGAGTTCCTACTGCAACTATGTAGTCCTGGTTGAGGGATTCGTTAAACCAGTACCTGCTCTTTACCTTTAAAACATCCTGAAGTTTTAACCTATCAAGGTTTTCCTTTACAGTTATTCCTTCAACGTAAGACTTTATTACCGTTGCTCTGTAGGGAAAGGTTCCGTCAATTATTGCCTGATACCTTGTGTTCTTTCCCTCCTTAAACTTCTCCTCAAACTTCGGTGGAAATACCAGTAAAAATCTGATCTTCTCATCTGTAATTAGGTCAATTCCCTTCTTGTAAGAGCTAACTTCTCCTTTAAAGTCAAAGTACTCTCTGTTTGCCTTAAATTTCCCGGCTATCTCCCTTGATAGGGAGCTCTTGTCAAGGTCAAAGACTCCAAAGGGAACTCTCTTGACCTCTAATTTCATTCCATACCCGAGTATTACCATTATTAGGACGGGAACCATCAGGAAAGTAGCAAGACCTAAAGGGTCTCTAAGGAGCTCTTTAACCTCTTTCTTAACTATTCCCCATACTCTTTTCCACTTCATTTACAAAGACGTCCTCCATTGAAATCTCGCCTCTCTTTACTCTTAAAATCTCAACCCCTGCTTCTTTTAACCTGTTGAGGTCAAGTTCTCCCTTTACAAATACTTTTACCTTCTTTCCGTAAATTACTGCTTTAAAACCGGCCTTTTTTAGCTTTTTCTCTGCTTCAAACGGGTTTTTAGTGTAAACTATGAAAGGTTCTCCTAGCTCCTCTTTTGTCCTCTTTTTAAGCTCGTCGGGAGCTCCCACTGCAACTGCCCTTCCCCTGTTCATTAACAGGAGCCTGTCGCAGTACTCGGCCTCGTCAAGGTAGTGGGTCGTAACTAAAACTGTTGCTCCAAAGTCTTTAGAGTAAGTCCTTATTACCTGCCAGAAAACGTCCCTCTCAGCCGGGTCAACTCCACTTGTCGGTTCGTCAAGGAAGACAATTGGGGGCTTGTGAAGGAGGGCTGAGAGGAGGGATACCCTCTGCTTTATTCCAAGAGGAAGAGCCTTTACTTTTACCTTAAGGTAGCTTTCAAGGCCTAAAATAGGTGCAGTTCTACTTACGATTTCCTCTACCTCTTCTAAACTTACGCCGTAAACGGCTCCCCAGAGCTTAAGGTTTTCCATAACGGTTAAGTCTGTATAGAGTGAGAACTTCTGGCTCATGTAGCCGATTATCTCTTTTATCTTCCTCCTTTCTCTCTCCCCAGCAACTAAAATTTCTCCCTCTGTTGGCTGATAAAGGCCTAAGATTGTCTTTATTAGAGTTGTCTTACCTGCACCGTTTGGCCCAAGTAGTCCGAAGATTTCTCCTCTCTTTACAGTAAAGCTAACTCCGTTAACTGCCTTAAAGTTTCCAAAGGCCTTAACTACTTCCTTTACCACTACTGCCTCTTCAGGAGGAGTAGTTTTGGGCTTTAGAATTTCAGGAAGTTTCACCCTCTTTAGCCCCACCTTTTCAACGAAGAAGTCCTCAATTTCCGGCTCAACTTCCCTTACTTCTACTCTGAGGCCTTTTAATACTTCCCTTATCCTTTCACCCTTACAGACAACCCTTACCTTTTTCCCCTTCAGTCTAACTGTGTTCGTTATTTCCCACAGCTTCTCGTAAGCCTTTCTGTAGTCCTCTCCTTCAACTATAAATACCCTTCCTTTTGTTCTTGCAACCTCCTCCGGCTCGCCCTGAGATAAGGCTTCTCCTCCCTTCATGAGTAAGATGGAGCTCCCCCTCTCAGCCTCGTCAAGGTAGGAGGTTGCAACCATTACGGTTACCCCTTCCTTTACAAAGTCGTAGATTAACTTCCAGATTTCCCTCCTTGAGACGGGGTCAACTCCGGTTGTCGGCTCATCAAGTATTAAAAGTTCAGGTTTGTGAATGAGGGCACAGCATATCCCGAGTTTCTGCATCATTCCGCCTGATAGTTTTCCCGCTTGCCTGTCCATAAAGGGGTAAAGGCCAGTTACTTTGAGAAGGAGCTCCATCCTCTCTCTCTTTTCCCTTTCACTAACCCCGTAAAGGTCTGCAAAGAACTCAAGGTTCTCTTTAACTGAAAGCCTCTTGTAGAGGTTGTGTCCCAATCCCTGAGGCATGAAGGAGATTTTCTCCCTTACCCTTTGAAATTCCCTCTCCCTGTTTGGGTCCTTTCCAAATACTCTTAAACTTCCTCCGTCGTACTTTATAACCCCGGCAGTAGATTTAAGAACTGAAGACTTCCCGGCCCCATCAGGTCCGATGAGAATGTAGACCTCCCCCTTATTAACCTTAAAGTCAAGTCCCTTTACTGCAATAACCTTTCCTCTCCTGTAAGTTACGGTTAACCCTTTACCTTCAACTACTCTCATTCCTTAACTTCCAGATAACAGTCTGCAGGCATTCCCGGCTTTAAGACGAACTTAGGGTTCTCAATTAGCCTCAGCTTAACTTTAAATACCTGTTTCACCCTCTCTTCCTTAGTTTGAACCTCTTTAGGAGTGAACTCTGCTC
>Ga0256837_1001837_pt1 | contig 14008 bp, 9 predicted proteins | sample 4562384metaG_FD_185976 | JGI IMG/M metagenome (GOLD analysis project Ga0256837, IMG submission 185976) | Hydrothermal vent microbial communities from Guaymas Basin, Mexico - 4561-384 | ecosystem: Environmental > Aquatic > Marine > Hydrothermal vents | place: Mexico: Guaymas Basin | collected... | reverse complement strand
AAATACTGTGTTTCAAAATGGTACCAAAGTGTCGCCATTTATTTCTAAAAGTGCTTGAAAGTCCGATAAATAGGGGGTTTAAAATTGTGTGGCTCCGGATACTGGATTCGAACTTTTAACCAATTACATTATAAAGTTTTACAATGTTTTATAATTCCTCTTTAAAATCCCTATATTTAGGGATGAACTAACTGTTAATTTACTTTAAAATCTTCTTTCATATTTCAAAGTTTTACAATGTTTTCTAACGAGTGGTTAGAAAAAAGTAAGAAATATTTGCCTTTTTCTGCTATCATCTTTACAACAAAGGATAAAGAAGATGGAAAAAATTAAAGGTTCAAACTCAACTGGATTATACCAAAACAAATTAAAGAATGGAGATATAGCTTATTACTATACTTTAAAAATTCACGGCAAACTTAAATATATAAAAGTTGGGACTAACAAAAATGGGTATAGAATTGAGGATGCACGAAAGGCACGAAGAGAACATTATAATAAGCTCAATGATATTGAAGTTAAAGATGTTCAAAGATTAGGAAGACAAAAAAGAGCCATTCCTTTTTATGACGAAGTCATGAACCAGTATATAGATTATAATCTTACACACAGAGAAAAAACTAAAACCTACAAAAATTATCTTGGAACTTATAATAAAAGAGTTAAACCTTTTATAGGAGATATTCCTATTGATAAAATTACAAAAGAACATATTGAAAATCTTTTATTAAAGCATAGGACAGATGAAAAGGACCCTTTATCTCCCAAATCATTAAATACAATTCTTGATGTGGTTAGAATGGTTTTTAAATATGCAAAATTAAATGATATTTATTCAGGGGAAGATATAACGGCTAATATTCAAAAATTCAAAATTGACAATGCGAGATTAAGATATTTAAGTAAAGAGGAAATTGCCACCCTTCTTGATTATACAAAAGATAATGTTGAAGATAAAAATGTTTATATGTGTATTCTGTTAGCCTTGCTAACTGGAGCAAGAATCAATGTAGTTGTAAATATTAAAGTTAGCGATGTAAATTTGAAAAATAAAACATTTCGATTGTTTGATGAAAAGGGAGTAAAAAATAAAGAATATTTAGGTTATATCAATGATAAATATTTTGATATTATCAAAAATCAAGTTGAGTATGCTAAAAGCATAGGTTCAGAATTTCTTCTTACAGATGGTAGTGCTGATAAGTATCGTCCAAAATATTATTCACGAAAAATACAACCAATATTTGATAAATTATTCAATAAAGAATTAGATAAAAATGATACTAAAAATCGTGTTGTAATACACACACTACGACATACATTTGGTTCTCAACTTGTTATCAATGGTGTTGATATATACACTGTTCAGAAACTTATGAACCATGCAGACTTATCAATGACTATGAGATATGCTAAACTCAATGATAAAGTTAAAAAGGATGGAGTTAATAGGTTAGATTTTTAATACTCATAGTATCAACTCGACTTTTGTTCCCTTTGAATATTATAATTAACATACTCAAACATTTTAGTAGATATAAAATCTTTAAATTCACTATCATCATTAAACCTTTGAAAGAGTAGGAAATTGGTTTCAATAATATCTTGAAATTTTTCTTCTAAGACTTTATCAAATGTAATTCTCATATTTTGTTTGTCTGCATTTTTTGTAGATTTTATAAACTCTTTATCAGATATAACATCTTCACTTATATTATCCAATGCTCTTTTTATTTTATCATCTTCACCCCAGTCTATATCTCCAAATCTTTCATTAAAGAGTTCAAGAATATTTGAAAGTAAATCAAGTTCAGGTTCAGGTAATATGGTAGTCCCATCAGTAGTGCTAGGAGTAAGTTCTCCATCTCCAGTAAGACTTATATCCTCTTTCTTATCTAATTGCACTCTATAGCTATCAAAATCAACATTATCAAGAATCCCTTTGGCTAAATCTTCACTTGTTTTAGGTTTTATTTTAGAAGATAACTTTTTGAGGAAGATATATAGTTTTTCAAGTTCTATACTTTCATAAGTTAATATTTGAGATAGGAATGAGTATAGTCTTAAAAATGATTTTGTTTTTTGTATAAAATCAATTTGTTCATCATCACTTCTTGTTTCAAACTCTACTTTTGCCCTATCAAGGATAGGGTGTATTTCATTTTCTTTTGCATTATTTATTATTTTACTAGTAAACTCGTCTATATCATCAAGTGTATAAATTCTAAAATCATTTAAATTATCCATTAAATCAAATATTTTATTAGGGTCTGTTTTCTCTTTGAGATAGGTTGTCTCATAGAACTTACTAAAAGCCTCTTGTATATCTTCGTGAGAGTTATAAAAATCCATTACAAAAGTATCTTCTTTATTTGGCATAGTTCTGTTTAGTCGAGATAGTGTTTGCACGGCACTTACACCACCAAGTTTTTTATCTACATACATTGTATGTAAGAGTGGTTCATCAAATCCAGTTTGATATTTATTAGCCACTATTAAAAACTTGTATTTATCTTCTTTAAAAGTTTCTTTGAGTTTTGTTTCAGATACACCATTAAGAGATGGTTCTGTATATTTAACCCCATCAACTTCAATTTCACTAGAAAATGCAACAAGAGGAACAAAAGGAGAATTGATACTTTTAAGGTATTTTTTAAATGCAAAATAATACCTAATAGCATTTTCTCTACTACTTGTAACTACCATTGCTTTTGCTTGATTTTTAATTTTTTTCTTTGTATGTGTATTGAAATGGTCTATCATGATTTCAGCTTTTTTAGCGATAGCAACTTCATTACTCTCAACATACTTTTTTAGTTTTGCATTGGCTCTTTTTTTATCATATTTTGGATTTTCACTTATGGCAGTTTCTAAATGGTAATAACTTTTATATGTAGTATAATTAAGTAGAACATCTAAAATAAACCCTTCTTCAATAGCTTGTTTCATAGAATACAAATGAAAAGGAATATATTTTTCTTCATCCTCATAGATTACTTTTTTACCAAAAAGTTCCATAGTTTTTGGTTTTGGTGTTGCTGTAAAAGCAAAGTACGAAGCATTTGATTGTAGTTTTTTATTTTTAATAATCTCTACAATTTTATCTTCATCTGTTAGTTCATCATCCTCTTTAAGTCTAATGGCTTCCCCAAGTTTTTGGGCAGTTGTTCCACTTTGAGAGGAATGAGCTTCATCAATAATAATAGCAAAGTTTTTACTTTTGAGATTACCTATATCTTCAACAATATATGGAAATTTTTGAATAGTAGAGATTATAATTTTTTTACCCTCTTCAAGTGATTCTCGGAGTTGTTTAGAACCTTTTGTTATTGGTTCTACAATTCCTTTTCTATGGTAAAACTGTTTGATATTGTCTTGTATTTGTTTGTCTAAAACTGTTCTGTCTGTCACGACAATAATACTATCAAAAACAAGTTCATTATTATCATTATGTAGTCCAGTTAGTTGGTGAGCTAACCAGCTTATAGAGTTTGATTTCCCACTTCCTGCACTATGTTGAATAAGATACCTTTTTCCTGCTCCATTTAATTTACTATCTTGGAGTAACATATTTACAACATCAAATTGGTGGTATCTTGGAAAAATTAGTTTATCCCCAATCATTTGAACATAATTTTTTAATAACTTTGTAAGAGTTGCTTTTTGGAAAATATTTTCCCAAAGGTATGCTGTTTTTACACCATTGGGATTAACAGGATTTCCTGCTCCAGTAGGTAGCCCTATATCTCCACGACCAGCATTTAAGCCTTTGTTAAATGGTAGAAAGAAAGTTTTTTTACCATTTAGTTTGGTAGTCATATAAATCAATTCACTATCAACTGCAAAATGAACAATACATCTTCCAAATTTAAATAGTTCCTCTCTAGGGTCTCTATCATTTTTATATTGTTCCATTGCATTATAAACATTTTGATTTGTAAGTTCATTTTTAAGTTCTATGGTGATAATGGGAATACCATTTATAAATATAACCATATCAAGAGAGTTATTATTTTTTGTAGAGTAGTGAAGTTGTCTTATAGCTGAAAAGATATTGTTATTATATAATTTTATAGTTTGAGGGTTATGAGATGTTTGTGGCTTGTCATAAATCAAATCAAATTTAATACCATTTTCACTTATACCACTTCGTAAGATATTTACTATGCCATCTTTTGCTATTTTTTTAAAAAGTCTTTTAGTAAATTGTTTTTTATACTCTGTCCCAATTCTATTTTTCAACTCTTCAAGTTTCTCTTTTTGTGAGTTTTCCAAAAACTTAAAAAGTAGCTCTTCGTCTAAACAAAGCTCTTTATTGTAAGAGTGATAATCTCTTTTTACATAATCATTTTTAGCTACTAAATGGTTTTCTATAAATGCTTCTAAATCTATCTCTTTGTAGTTACTCATGATTGACTTCCTTATTTGTCTTCATATTTTTTTAAAAGATTTTTAACTTCTTTACTGAATTTATCATGTTTTTCTTGAGTTTTTAAAGCCGTGTAAAGTTTTGATTTTTGTTCTTTTGAAGGATGAGAAAAGACTTTGAGTATTTCTAAAGCACCTTCTACTTTTGATTTTTCTTGTAGTTTTGAGACTATTATTTTTACAATACAATCTTTATATTGATTGCCAAAAGCAAGAACTTCTTTAATAAAATCAATTTTACTTTCTAATTCAAAAATTTTATCTGTTTCACATAGATATTCATATGTCAATGATTGTATTTCTTTTGGCAATTGTGTAATATCTTCTGTTGATAATTCAACCACTATATTAGTTATTATTTCTTTTGTTGATTGATATTTGAGCATTATAATGAGGAAGTTAGAAATAATTTCATTTTTGTTATCTAAATAATTTCTTATTAGAGTGTCCAGTTTTTCTATAATTTTATCTTTATCATTTTCATCTTGAATGAATAATTGTTCGTAAAGATTAAACAAATCTTCATTTATTGTTTCAAAACTAATTAAGTAATCAAATAGAGATTGTAAATGATAATTGTTTGTATCTCTAAGTTGAATTAAGAGTGTAAAAAAGTCTTTTTGAAGATTTGGATATTTATTGATTAGAGTTTTTATATAAGAAGTAGTATCAGTATAATTAGCTGTTGCTCTATATATCTCATAATATAATTTAAGTAGTTCTATTTGATGTTTTTCATCAAGTGTGTTAATTATATTTACATTTGCTGTTTGTGTATGTTGTCCATTTGGATAAGATGGGTGTTTATATTGTATTGAATGATTTTGATTTAAAAATTTGAGATAATTTGTAATTTTTTCAGATTTAAACGCATGTTTTTTTAGTGTATTTTCAAGTAAATTAACAATTTTATTTAAATTTGAAAACACTTGATTTTGAAACTGTGTAGTTGCTTCTTGCGCATTAGATGTATCATATAAAGTATTAGGAGTTATAATGATTTTTTCAAATAAGTTTTCTATATTTTGTATATCAACTAATTTTAATTTACTAATGTATAATAATTCATTGAAATTTTCATTATCAAGTGTTGGTTCAATATGGTTTAGTATATAATTGATAAATTGTGAATCAATAATATATTGTAACTTGTCTTTATTTATCCAATCTTCATCATGAAGAAGCAAATCAGGGTAATAGATATAATAATTAAGAAATGAATGAGCAAGTTCTTTTATTTTTTCTATATTAGTGCTATGATTTATATAGTTTTCAAGTCCATCCGTCCATATTTTTGCATATTTTTCTATAGCTTTTTCATCCCTAACTTCTTTCCAAGTTTCTTTAAATTTATTTATAGCAGTAGTTTCTAACGATTTTAACCCTTGTTTTTGATTATCATTAACAAATTTATAAAAGCTGTCAAAATCATCTTTATTTAAGTTATTAATGATTTTTAATATATTTTCTATTTTAAAATCGCGATTAAATTTTTTATTGATATTTATAGGAATACATATAATATAATTGAGTTTTAATAGATTAGTAAATCGATTAAATGCACCCAATTTAAAGGTTTCCCTTTCAATCTCTTTTCTTAAATCTTCAAGTATGAATAATAAAAGTTCTTCAAAAATATTGTTTTTATTTATCATTGGTTTTAACTCATCATATTTATTGTTATCTAATAATTCAATAATTTCGTTTGAAACTTTGATATCATTATCAATGTTAGAAATAAGTTTTTCAATGGTTTTTATATCAATATATGTAAATATGGCTTTTGTTTTATCAATAAAGAGTTTATAGTCATTATTCTTAAATATATCGTTATCATATCTTTTTAACAAATGTGGTTTATTTGAGATTAATTTAAAGACATCAGCCCATTCTTCCCTAATAATTAACAGTTGAGCAATTAATGTTTCATATTTCGTTACAAAATCTTTTTCATATTTTTGCCCAATAACATTAAGTTCTGCTGTTAAATTATTTAAAAATTGGATTATTCTTCTTGGGTTAGTAGCATACTCTTTAGCTATAATATCAATAGTATCAGGTTGTAGGTTAAGGTTATGTTTTTTATTTAATTCATTTGTAAAAATGAATAAATCTCTTGATTGAAAGTGTTTTATTTTTAATGTAGTATTGAAAAATTTTCTTAAAAATTCATCTGCTTCTTTATTATCTTCATTATTGATATCGTGTAAATGTCTTCTTAAAGCAGAATCATCAATTGGGACTACAAATATTATTCCTTTTCTCTCTAAAAAGTTTTTTATATTTGTTAGTAGCTCATAAGCAGTTTCTTTGTCACATCTATCGATATTATCAACGATTATTATAAGCTTATCAATTTTATTTTCAATTAGTCCTTTCTTTATCCATTTTTTTGGATGTGCCATCTGTTTTATATTCATACTTGAAGTAATCATTTCATCAAATATTTCTTCAAATTGTTCAGGAGCAAATATTTTTGGATTTTGAATAGTTATTTTATAGGAGTCGAAAAAGTTTCTTGCGATTGATATAGAAAGACCTATAACTGCGATTAACAAAGGAATTGTGATTTTCCATTCAGTTGAGAATGTTGGAGGAAGAAAGAATACACTCAGTAATCCAATGGAAACTATCATTAATGATATCAATAAAAAAGAAATATTTATTTTTTTATCGATTTTTGTAGTAGTATTTTTATCTACATAAAAAGATTCAAATTTTGATGTTCCCTCTATTCCTAATTTTTCCTGAACTGTTTTTAAAAACATTCTTCTAAAAGAATCATTGGCATATTTCCAAGCATCATATTTAATAAATTTAATATTACAAGTTTCGTCTTTTTCTAATTCATTTTGAGTGCTATTTACTATTGAAGATTTTCCACTACCCCATTCTCCAAATAGTCCAATTGTAAAAGGTGTTTCAGCATGAAGTATCATCTCTTTTAAAGTATATGAATACTTCTTTGTTTCTAATAAATCATCATCACTATGAAGGTTTTGTATTTCCTCATCTTTAATAAAGTTAATTTTACTCATTGAATTACATCCTTTTTCCTATTACAACTTCACTAATAAAGCTTGTTGTATACTCTTGTATTAGCTCTATCTCTTTTTGAGTTTTTTCTATGATTGTATCAATTTTTGAAAATTCAGTTTCTATATAGGAAACTATATTTTTTTGTTCTTCTAATGATAATGGTAAAGCAAATTGATTATATAAAAGATCGTTTTGTGTCATACTTGGAATTGCAGAGCCTGATTTGTATTTATCAAATGGAATAGTTTTAGCCAAATAATAAAAAAACTTAGGAAATACATTTTTAAAAATTTTAGTATAAAACATTGTATCAACTGTCCAAAAAGGAGTTTCTACATATAAAGGTTTATCTATTGTTCCTTTTCTTCCCAGTAAAACAGATGGTTTATTAAATAAATAATTATTTGCATAGCAGAAAATACCTCCTGATCCATAAATAGGGTATTCACCATTATTATCAACTACTTCACTTTGTTCTTTTCCATTGAAAATTTTTGCCAAATATTTAAACTTGACTACCTTCCAATGCTTCGGTATCTCACCCAACCATTCAATCCCACTATCTTTAAGTTCTACACTGCTATCTATCCCTTTTGTTACAGCTTGATTTATGATAGCTTCTTTTTGCTCTTTAAGGAGTTCTATAAACTTTTTCTTTTTTTCGATAAAATTATTTATTTTTGTAATTTTTTTATCTATATTTTGAACTATTGTTCTTTGTTCTTCCAATGGTGGTATAGGAACATATATATTTCTAAAATGCTCATATCTTAAAGAGTTCATATCATCTACTAAACCATACGAATATTTTCCAAATTGTGAAATCATATATGTTGATTTAAAGAGATAGTAGTAATACTTTGTATCTAGAGTTTTGTTTTTTGGATTTATAACCACATAAGCAGGACTTACAATCCCATCTTCAAGTTCATTTATCCCTACTGCACCTTGCCACATTCTCATTTTGTTATAGGCAATAGAACCTTTTAAAACTACTTTGTATTTTGATTTATCATCATTTGAAGTATCTTTTTTACTATCAACTGATTGTTTGATTATTCCTTTATCTTGTGTGACAGAGAGAAGCTCATAAGTGTCATTACCATTTCTTTTATCGCTTTCATTAAAAATAGCTCTTATAGGTAAAAAATCCCAATGAGGAGGCAAGGTTTTTTTACTAATCATTTATAATCTCTTCAAGTAAGTTTTCTGTTTGTGATTCTAACTCTTTTATATCTTTAACAATATCACTTAAATCTCTTGGTGGAGTGTATTTATAAAAGTGCTTGTTAAATAAAATCTCATATCCTACTTTAAAACTATCATAATCTATCCACGAACTAGCGATAAAAGGTTTTACTTCTTTTAGATAATACTCCTCTATATCATCTTTTAAAGGTATCTTTTCATTATCTTTTTCTATTAAAATGTTTTGCTGAGTTTTAGTGAGTTTGACATCAAGATACTTAATAAAATCAGCTCTACTTTTAAAAGGTCTGTTTTCCTCTTCAATAATTTTTATTTTTTCTAAAATTTTATCTTTTTCTTTTAGTTCTAAAAACTTCTCTTCATTTTCTAAATCTTCACTTGATTTTGGTTTTTCAACAGTAATTTTAGTATAACCAAACTCTTGGTTGTCAAGAAGAATAGCATCTTCATTTTCTTCAAAGTTTGTGAAAATATCAGTTATTAAATTTATATGAGTCTCTACCATTTCGTGCTGTTTCTCACCAAGTGAATTTTTCATTTTTTTATAAAACTTCTCACTTGAAGCATTGATGAGTTGGACTTTTCCTTTTTTTTGTTCAGGTTTTCTATTTGTAATAATCCAAATATAAGTAGGAATTCCAGTATTGTAAAACATATGAGTAGGAAGTTGGATTATAGCTTCTAAATAATCATTTTCAATGATATATTTTCTAATCTCACTTTCTCCTTGCCCTGCATTACCAGTAAAAAGAGATGAACCATTATGAACTGAAGCTATGCGACTCCCTAATGGTGTGTCGTGTTTCATTTTGCTTATCATATTAAGCAAAAACATCATTTGACCGTCATCACTTCTTGTTATACCTACTTGAAATCTATCGTCATCACAAGTTTTTTTACCTTTGACAGTTCTAACTCCAATAGCTTTTTGGTCTTTACCCCAAGACTTACCATAAGGAGGATTAGTAAGCATAAAGTCAAATGTTAAATCACCAAGTTGGTCATTTGAAAGAGTTGAACCATATTTGATATTGTCAGGATTTTCCTCTTTTATCATCATATCTGCTTTACAGATAGCATAAGTTTCAGGGCTTATCTCTTGTCCATACATATGAATTGTTGCATTTGATTTTATCTCTCCATCAGGGTCGATAATAAACTTTTTTGCTTCTGTAAGCATACCACCACTTCCACAAGCATTGTCATATATAAGATAAGTCCCGTCTTTAATTCTCTCTTTTATAGGTAGAAAAACAAGATGTGTCATAAGATTTATAATCTCTCTTGGAGTGAAGTGCTCCCCAGCTTCCTCATTGTTTTCTTCGTTAAATCTTCGGATTAAATCTTCAAAAACATACCCCATACCAAGATTGGTTAAACCAGGGTGAATAATATTTCCATCTTCATCCAATACTGGTTCAGTAGAAAGGTTTATGGATGGGCTACAGAATTTTTCAATTACCTCAAAGATTATTTCTGCATCTTCCATTGTGTCAAGTTGGTTTCTAAACTTGAACTTATTGATAATATCTTGAACATTTGAACTAAATCCATCAAGATAGTTTTCAAAATTTGCTCTAATATTATCAGGGTCTTCAAGAAGTTTAGTGAGAGTATAGTTAGAGTGGTTGTAAAAAACATGCCCTGAGCCCATTTTTTTACCAGTTAAGAGAGAATCCAAGTTATCAAGTTTATCTTTGTATTGATTGTAAGTATTAAGAACCCTTTCTTTTGTAGGTTCAAGTATAACATCAAGTCTTCTTAGAACCGTCATGGGTAAAATAACATCTCGATATTTTCCTTTTGTATAGATATCTCTTAGTATGTCGTCAGCAACAGTCCAAATAAAATTGATAATAGGTTGTAGTTCTTTAACTTCCATAATTCTCTCTTGATAAAATAATTTTATATTTATTTTATCTTTTTTTTGGTAATGAATTGTTTAATTTTATATAAAGTTTCTTATAAACTCGATTCTCACTATTCGTTTAAAAATAAATCTTTAAAAGATTTGATTACACTACTATTGGGAGTATGCAGAGCAAGAGCCTAAAAAGATGTGATTTGCAATCACTTCCACTAAAAAATCTTCTAAACTCCCTAATTTTTGTTATCACACCACAACTACAACCAAATCAATAATCTTTTTAAATTAGCACTTGTAAGTTTCAGTTTTTTTGTCATTTCACTCTAACAAATTATTTAATGATAAAAAAATAAAATAAATAATATTTATATTTTTTGATAAGTAAAAATTCATTCCCTACATTCCTACAAAAACCCGAGAAACTAACGAAGAGGTAAAACCTTAAAAAGATTAAGAGATTTGTTTGAAGTTCCTAAAATTAGGGAGTTTAGAAGAAAAAACAATCCCCTCAAAATCTTCAAAAAGGTAAAAATTTTAAAGGACAAGAGATGACACAATCACAAATAGAACAAGAGTTTATAAATGCCAATATAGATGGTATTAACGAATTAAAAAAGGTTTATAAAACATTAGCTCGTAAATTACACCCAGATGTTGGAGGTTCAACAGAACTTTTTAAAATACTAAATACTGTATATAGCAACATATTAGAAAATGGTATCAACTTTGCCAAAGATAGCGAGTTTGATATAGAACTTGAAAAAATAATATCTAAAATTCTTCACTATGAAAATATTATTATCGAAGTGGTGGGAAGTTGGATTTGGTTACAAGGGGACACAAAACCAATCAAGGAGACTTTAAAAGAACTTGGCTTTAAGTGGGCAAGTAAGAAAAAACAATGGTATTACGGAGAGATGAAAGGAAGAAACCCAAAACAAAAATCTATGGAAGATATAAAAGCTAAATATGGTTGCCAAGAGGTTAAAACTAAAACAAGAGAAAAAATCTCTAACTAAATAAAAAAGGTTGAAAATGTTAAGTCTATATGATGATAAAATCAAAGGGGAAGAATATTCTTATTATTTAATTTTTGACTTTATAAAAGTTGATACTTTGGATAATGCTAAAAGAAGACAAGAACGGCTTTTAAAGCATGATTTCAATTTTTGGGATAAAGAGGATAAATCTATCTTCTTCATTGTTTCAAGAGTTAATGAAGTATATAAAGATGGCTCTTATGTTTATGAAGATATTAAAAAAGAGAAGATTGAGTATATAGGGTAAAATACCCTATATTTAACAAATATTTTAAAAAGGAATACAAAACTATGAAAAACTTAATATTAGCGATTTTACTATCATTTACAACTCTATTACAAGCACAATCATTCTCTAAAAATAATATATTGGGAGTGTGGGAAGTTTCAAGTAAGAAAATACAGGGCTTTACAAGCTTTGGAAAAGATTTTAGTAGTAAAAATCGTGGCGAAGTATATACTTTGATTTTTAATAAACAAGGACTTGTTAAAAATGCAACGACTGGAAGTATCTATAACTACACGATTATCAACGGTAATTTAAAAATATATCAAACTAAAACCTATAAATATAACTATAAAATCAAAGATAAAAAACATTATGATTTATGGGCTATAAGTGGGAGCTATGAAGGATGTAATCTTGCTAAAATCAAAGTAAAAAAACTTACTGGATATTATCGTAAAGATGGTTATAAGTGGTGTAAAGTTCAAGACTATCCACATCCAACTTTTAACAATATAGAGGATTTTAATTTTAATAATTGATTATTTTTTAAAACTCTATACACAACCATAAAAGCCACTAACTTAAACTAAAAGAGAAAAAACTGGGAGAGATACTCACAAAATCGGCTGAGATTTTGTTTCTATATCGCAAGAAATATCATTAAGTATATTGAAAAAATAAAGAATTACCATTATTTTCACTATCTTTTATCTTTTTTATCTTTTAACTATTTAGAGTATAAATGAAAAATCTAAAATTACACCAAAATAACAAGCTATCAAGAGGGTAAAAAATAAAAATCTTTGTCATTTGCCTAATAGAGCTTTGTCTAAATAATAAAATCTTTGTCAAAAGTAGTAGGCTTCTTTGTCATTCCCCTGATAGTGGAATTTAGAGTGCCACCAAAATAAGCAACACTCAAATTTATATTTTCTATCTTTGTTTTATTTCACATATATGACAAAATATATTATAGTAATACTGCATAAGAAGTTAATCAATAGCTTTTTATTAAAAAAGGACAAAAATGTATATAGAAAGGAATATAAGCAATGAAGTAGAAGAACTTCAAGAGTTAAAGGCTCAATATGAGTAAGTTATTTAATTTAAAAACAGATGCCAATATAGCAGATAATTTTGCAGTAGTTGCCCAAAATGAGAAGATGATACACAAGGCAAATGAAGTCATACATAATATGCCCAATCTCTCACTTGAAAGTATGAGATTGTTAAATGAACTCTATTATCAAGTGCAAATCCGTAAAGACAAAAAGAACCAAGACAGCTTAAAATATGATAGTTTAGATTTTTATCGACTTCAATTCACACAAACCCAATTAAAAAAATGGATGGGTATAGAAAAGTATAACAATTATAGCAAAATGATAAAAAAATCATTAACTGAACTCAAAGAAACAATAGAACTTAAAAATGTGCGAGTAAATGAAGAAAGAGAAAAAGAGTATGTTGTAGTAAGCTTTATTAACGAGTATTCAAAAGAGTATGAAGATATCAACAATAAACACCAAAAAATGTATGAGATAGAGATTAACCATACAATGCACCAAATTATTATAAATAGCAATATTGGTTATTTTACAAAATTAAATTTAGAGTATCAAAGCAAGTTTAAAACTAAAAATGCTATACGGCTATATGAATATTGTAAATCTTTTCAAAAACAATCATACACCCCACCAATGAGCTTGGATTTGTTAAATAAATTATTCATATCAAACTATAAGTATATGTCAGAGGCTCTTAAAGTTCTTCATAGAAACTTGAAAATCGTTAATACTATAAGTGATATTGAAATATCTATATTAGAAAATAAAGAGAGTAAAAGAAGAACACCCAAAGGTAAAAAAGTAAAAATATCTTACATACAACTATCTATTAAAAAAACGACTAAACAGCAGTTAAAAGAGACAAACCAAATGTTAAAAACAGAGGGCTATAAAAAACATTTTAAAGATAAAAATCTTATAAATGAAATTCATACAGATGAACAAATAATCAATAATTTATTACAAATGGAGGCTTAAAATGGATAAAAATATGATTAAAAAAATTGAAGAGTTAGAGGAGTATCTACAAGAGGGTTTAAAAATTATTGACAATGACAAACACTATTCAGATGATACAAAAGAGACAATGAAAAATAATCTTACAGAAGCTGTCGAAGCATTAAAGGAC
>Ga0256837_1001836_pt1 | contig 14017 bp, 8 predicted proteins | sample 4562384metaG_FD_185976 | JGI IMG/M metagenome (GOLD analysis project Ga0256837, IMG submission 185976) | Hydrothermal vent microbial communities from Guaymas Basin, Mexico - 4561-384 | ecosystem: Environmental > Aquatic > Marine > Hydrothermal vents | place: Mexico: Guaymas Basin | collected... | reverse complement strand
AAATCTTGCTCATAAACCATCATGTGACATTAAAGAGAACTACATACTCTGTACTATCCACAGAGCCGAAAATACAGATGATGCAACAAGATTAAAAGATATCTTTGCAGCCCTCAATGAAATAGCAGAGCAAAAACAGATAATTCTTCCTCTGCATCCAAGAACGAAAAAGATACTCAAAGAACTCCAAATAGATACAGATAACCTAACTATCATTGATCCTATAGGATATCTGGAGATGGTATGGTTTATAGACAACTGCTCATTGGTTATGACAGACAGTGGTGGACTTCAAAAAGAGGCTTATTTTTTTCAAAAACAGTGTATTACGCTAAGAGATGAGACAGAGTGGGTAGAACTTGTAGAGAATGGTTTCAATACTCTAGTAGGTGCAGACAAAACAAAGATACTGGCAGCGTTTAATAGTACTTCTGTATTTCATGATAAAGATTTAGATCTTTATGGTGGTTGTAAAGCAAGTGAAAATATTATTAAAGAATTAATAGGGTATTTATGTTAAAACCATTTATCGAAATATATAAAAATAGAAAAATTATATATTCTACTACATTACATGATCTAAAATCCAAAAATGCTGGTTCTATGCTTGGTTATATTTGGTTGTTTTTATATCCAATTTTATTCTTAGGCATGTATGCTTTTGTGTATCTCATGGTGTTTAAGATTAGGCTTCATGTAATGTCTCCTTATGAATATGTGTTATTGATATTTTGTGGACTTATTCCTTTTTTAAGTTTTGCAGAAGCTCTTAGCCGTGGAGTAGGAGCAGTTACATCAAATAGCAATCTTATTAAAAATACACTCTTTCCCATAGAATTTGTTCCTGTCAATATTGTGCTATCATCACAAGTTTTGCTTATAGTGGGGTTTACGATACTTACTCTAATTATGACTTATTTAGGAAAAATTGGTTTAAATTATGTATATTTATTTCCTGTATTTATTTTGCAATTGATGTTTACAATAGGTTTAATTTGGATATTATCTGCAATAAATGTGTTTTTTAAAGATTTAGGACAAATTATAGGTATAGTTGTATTGATGCTTATGATGATAAGCCCTATTGCATATACAGAGGATATGATACCAGAAGCTATGAGAGTATTTTTATATTTTAACCCACTTTATTATATGATAATTTTATATCAAAAGATATTTATGTTTAACCAGATAGACTACAGGCTTTTATCTATATTTTCTGTTTTATCTTTATTTCATTTTATTGGTGGATACTATTTTTTTACGAAGCTAAAAGGTGTATTTAATGACTATATCTAGTAGCTACTCTATAGAAGTAAGAAATGTATCTAAAATGTACAAAAAATATAATTCAAATTTTAATAAAATTTTAGATTTATTAGGATTGTCTTTTAGTAAAAATTATGAAGAATTTTGGCCACTAAAAGATATAAATCTTTTAATAAAAAAGGGCGAAAAAGTAGGTATCATAGGCAGAAATGGAGCAGGTAAAACTACTCTTCTTAGTATGATTTCTGATAATATCAAGCCAACATTAGGGACAATTAAAGTAGACGGTAAAGTAAATGCTCTTTTTGTTTTAGGTACTGGATTTCATCCTGAATTTTCAGGTCGTGAAAATATAAAATCTTCACTAGCCTTTCAAGGTATCACAGGAAAAGAAGCAAAAAAAATAGAAAAAGAAATAATAGAATTTAGCGAACTTGAAGAGTTTATAGATCAACCTCTTAAAACTTACTCTGCTGGTATGTACACAAGACTTGCTTTTACAGTGGCAACTGCTATAAAACCAGAAGTACTTATAATAGATGAGATACTAGGTGCTGGAGATGCATACTTTAATGCAAAAGCATTAGAGAGAATGGATAAACTTACAAATAGTGGTGCAACAGTTCTATTTGTAAGCCATGATCTATCATCTGTTCAAAAGATATGTGATAGATGTATATGGATAGATAGAGGTAAGATAAGAGAAGATGGAAAAACTCTTGATGTTATCAAGTCATATTCTGCAGATGTGAGAAGAAGAGAAGAGTTAAGACTTCTTTCTCAAAATAGTGGTGTAAAACTTAAAAATAATGATGCTGATACAAAACAACTACTTTTTAGATTTATCACTTCCAATCAAACAGCACCAAAAGAAAAGGGCTTAAAAGTTCATAAAATATCTTTATATATCAAAGATAATCTTTTTAGTGAAATTTTACTTGGTGATTCTATGGATAACTCTATAGAACAAGATGGCTATATAGTTACAAACGACAAGATAAACTGGTCAGAACCACTAAAACAAGATGACAAATGGTATAGAGAGTTTAAAGACTTTGGTGGTGAATATACTCATGCTATAGGCATATTTACTATACCAAAAGTTATAGATAATGACGATATAAGTTTTAAGATAGAGTATTTTGATGATTTTGAGGATGAGATTTTGTTTGAAGTGTATGATAATAATTACAATCAATACAACACTATAGAAAAGATAGAAAATATTTCTACTAATAAATGGAATATTTTAAATATAAATTTAAAAAAAGAAGAACAAAATACAACACAAATAGAAAATAACTCAGATGATATATTTGGCACAAAAGAGATTGAGATTTTAAATTATAAGTTATTTTCAAACAATGAGGAAGAAAAATATATCTATTATATAGGTGAAACAATTACATTAGATATAGAATTAATTATCAACAAAAATTTACAAAAAAATCCATATTTTGGATATATGCTTTTTGACTATAAAGGTAATGTTATCAATAATTTTTATCAAGAAATAAATATACAAAATACAGGAAAATATAAAATTTTAAATAAGATAAATAACAGTTGTTATTTAAAAGCAAATACTTTTTATATTTCTATAGCTTTTTATAAAAATATTGATGAATATGATAATTCAAAGCCATGGGAATCATATATAGTATATGATAGAAAATTGGAATTTAAAATTGAAAGTGGTAGAAAAGTCGCTATTGATGAGGGAATGTTTGATTTGATTGATGAGATAAGTATGGAGAGATTATGAAAGAGACTGTTTTACAAAACCAAAAATTTATAGATGATTTAATACATATAGAAAATGAAGATGGAAAACTATGTAAAAATACTTTTGAGATTGCTCTTCAAGCCATTATTGGTGAAGCTGTTCTAGTAGAGTATAAAAATAGAAACTATATAGGACTGATCCCTAGAATATTTGACATAAATTTTTTGTCTCATAAACCAGATAAATATGCCATAAAAGCTATACAATACCTCGAATCAACTTGTATAAAATCGGATAATAATTCTTTAACTTGGCTAAATGATTATGAAGTTTATTTTAGAGGAAAAAAAGTTTTAGATAATGGTTGGATATGTTCTTTTGGACAGTCTTATATTTTACTAGCTTTTGTATGGTGGTATAAAAATACAAAAGATAAAAAATATCTTGAATTAGCTATAAAAACTGCAAAATTTTATACAGTAGATATAGCAAATGGAGGTTTTAAAAATAATATTATAGTAAATGGTAATAAAAGAATTTTCTTTGAAGAATTACCATCATCAAGTCCAACCCATATATTAAATGCTTTTTTGATTTCATTTGTAGCTCTAAATGAACTGAAAAATATTTATAGTGATGATTGGCTAAATGATTTAGTAAATGAAGTGGATATATCATTATCTGAATTATTACCTATTTATGATACAGGGAATTGGAGTAGATACGATATTCCTAATGATCTAAATACAACATTTCAAATTGGTTTAGAAAATATAGATGAAGTATTTATAGATAAGGTTGTGTTGAACTATAAAGAAAATCAGATTTGCATAGATCATAATATAGACTTTGATACAAATAAAGATATATACCTTTCTGGTATAGAATGGGGTATGATAGAAGAAATAGAAGGCTCATCTTGTAGAAAACTTATAAATGGAAAAAAAATAAGAAACACCCCAATTTCAGGTGGAATGATCCAAAATAGTTATATAAATATACATATAGATGATATACAAGATATGTTTATTGATGATGAGATTATTAAGCTTGATTTTGTTTTGTATTCTAAAAAAAGTAGTTTATTTTATCTGAATATTCAGGATTGTTCTGAAGATAATTTTGCATTTAAAGAAGAGTTTGAAGTTAAGTTAAATAAAGGCTGGAATATCTTTTCCAAACATATACCTATAAGAAAATTTAGTAATATTCTTAGTGATACTTATCACTCTTTTCATATAGATTTATTAAATATTTTACGAAAACAAACCGACAATAAAATATATGAAAAATATTTTTATAAATTTCTTTCTTATAAACAAGATAAAGATTTTAGAAATTCATATTTGCCATATATTGAAGATTTTACAAAAGATAAAAAGCTTGAAGTTGCTTTTATCTCAGTAAATTCTGTTTGTGGATTGAACTGTATCATGTGTGATATTGGTATAAAAGATACAGAATCTTCTTTATATAAGCACCTAAAATCAGATACGAAATACAATATGACAATTGAAGATTTTGAAAAGATAACTGATAATCTTATAAATAAAGTAAAAGCAATAGCTTTTATTGGGACTGAAGCACTTTTTAATAAAAATATACATAGTTTCATAAATATAGCAAAAAACAAAGGTTTTAATGTCAGTTTAACAACAAATGGTCTTAATCTATTAGATAATGTTGATAGATTAGTAGATACAAATTTAGATGAGTTGTGGTTGTCTATAGATGGAATCAAAGATTATCATGATAATATTCGTGGGCATAAGGGACTGTTTGATAAATTTGAACAAGCGATTAAAGAGCTTTCAGATAAAAAGGTATATAAAAAAAGTAATTTAAAAATATTTATAAGTTCTACAATACTACCATCAGTAAATGATACAAATTTACTTGAATTTATCCAATATTTTGAAAAATATAAAATTGATGGATTTTCACTAAATCATATGAACTTTGTTACTGATGATATAGCCAAAATTCATAATGAAGCATTTCCAGATTTGCCTATTACTGCCTCAAAATATATACAAAATTTTGATTTTAAAGATGTAGATTATCTAAAATTTTACAATGAAATACATAGTGTTAAGACATATGCTAGTCAAAATAATATAACTGTTTCCTTTGTACCAGAGTTAACAACTTTTCAAAGTTTAGTTGATTATTATTTATTTCCTACACTAAAAATAGGTAAAAAAACATGCACTGCTCCTTGGAGTACACTAGAGATTGACCCTAAAAGCAATATGAGTATAGCTGCTAGATGCTTTCAAATAGATATGGGAAATATTATAAAAGAAAATTTTGATGATATATGGATGGGTAAAAACTATATAAACTTTAGAAATAAGTTGTTAGAAAATGAATCTTTTTTACCTTGTCATAGATGTTGCGGGGCATTATAGATGAAAAATAAAATAATATTACTAACAAATTTTAGAAGTGTATTTGGAAATATTTGTATAGAAAATCTTTATAAATTTAATATAAAAAGTGCTATTTATGTATTAAAAAATAATACTTATAAATTAGATCAAGTTAAGAAAAAAAGTAAATCTTTTTTTTCTTCCTTTTTTAAAAATAAAATTCAAGATGGTGCATTATTTTTTCATGATGATACTATACAGTTCCTTGAAGAGTGTAATATAAATTATAATATAGAAAATCAATTTGATATTAATATGTTTAAGAAAATAGTAAAAGAAAAACCTAAAGCTATAGTTTTAGGCGATTCTCCTATAATCACAAAAGATTGTGTAGAGTTGGCAAAACAGCATAATATACCTATTATAAACCTACATGCAGCAAAGTTACCAAAATACAGAGGTAACTACTCTACATATGCTATGGTAAAAGATAATCAAAAATTATGTATGAGCTATCATCTTGTAAATGAAAAAATTGATGCAGGGCAAATAATAGGTAAATATTATTTGAATGCCGAGATTTTAAATGAATTTGATACTTTTTTTACAGCTGAAAGAAAATTGTATATTTATGGTATAGAAGAATTTTTTAGAGATTTAGATAAGTATATAAGTAATGTAGATGATACAAATACTTCTAATATGAAATATGATTGTGTAGATGTTTCTACTGATGATAGAGATGACATAAAATTAAACTTTAAAAAATATTTAGAAAATGTATATAAAATTAAAATAAATTCTTTATCAAAACTAGAATATATTAATAATATATTGACTAAAAATATAAAAAGTAAACAGTTAAATATCAAGAATACACAAGAGATTTTTGAACAGTTATCACTAGAATTTGAAGATAAGTTTTGTGAAGATGATAAAAAATATGGATTATTTCATTGTAATTCATCTTCAATATATAAACAAGTTAATATTCTTAATGAACCACAACTTAATATAAAATATCCAAACAATAAAAAATGGTGTGTTATTTTAAGTCATGATGTGGATATTATTCCAAATTCTACAGAAAAAATAAAAAAAGCTTTTGAAATAGAAAACAAATATAATGTTTCTTCTACATATTTACTAGCATCACTAAACTCTTTAGACTCAAGACATGAATATGACCCTACTTATATACTAGATGATCCAATGACAAAAGAATTGATCTATTATATAGCAGCAAATAACCATGAAATAGGATTACATGGTAGTTTTAATTCCTATAATGATATAAAACTTTTAAAAGAAGAAAAAAGAAGATTAGAAGAGTTTATCTGTATGGAAGTAAAATCTACACGACAGCATTATTTAAATTTTGATAGAATACAAACTCCGCATATACATCATGAAGCTGGTTTTGTAATTGATTCTACTTTAGGCTTTCCTACAGATGTTGGTATAAGGACAGGATATGGAGCACCTTTTTATTTTTATGATACTCAAAATAAAAACAATTTTCAAACACTAGAAATACCGTATCTGATTATGGATCAAAATATCTTATGGAATGAACGATTAAAAAACAAAACATATGCTGAAAAATTAGAATATTTTAAAAACTTATTAAAAAAAGCAAAAGACAACAACATACCAGTTATTTTAGATTGGCATTTGCATACTATAGAGATTGATGAATGGTGGGATATTTATGATGATATTTTAAGATATTTATCAGATGACAATACTTGTACTATGATGAATATGGAACAATTTTACTATGCTTATAGTTTATTAAATTAAGGCAAAATATGAATAAAAACTATTACGAACAAAAAGAATTATGGGATAGGGAATTAACACCTCAAGAGATTGAGCGAATAGATATTGTTAAAAAATATATACCAGATAATGTAGAAACTTTACTTGATGCTGGTTGTGGAAATGGTGCTATATCAAACTATCTCGAAGGTTTTGATATAACTGCTATGGATAGAAGTAAAGAAGCACTACAATATGTAAAAAATGAAGCTATATTAGGAAGTCTTGATAACTTACCTTTTGAAGATAATAGTTTTGATATGATTATGTGTAGTGATGTATTAGAACATTTACCTGATGATGTTTATAAAAAAACTATAAAAGAGTTTAAAAGAGTATCTAAAAAATACATTTTGATAATTTCACCAAATAGTGAAGATTTAGAAGCAAATCAATCTAAATGTATAAAATGTGGAACAGTTTTTCATATGAATTGGCATATTCGCTCTATATCAATTGATGATATAGTTAATAGTTTTAGAGATGATTTTTCTCCAGTATATTATAGTTATTTTGGTGAAAAATGGGCGAGTGAACCGGAACTAAAATATACTTTAGCAAGAACAACAAATAGAGGTTATAAATATTGGGAAAATGCGGTATGCCCTATGTGTAATACTCAGCAAAAAAATCAAATAGAAAATACTAAAGATATAGATGTACAATGTAATAGGTTGTTAAATGGTTTTGCAAACAAATCAACAGAGTTTATTGTCTTGCTTTCAAACATAGAGAATAAAAAAAAGATATTTGATTTTGATGATATACAAGATAAACAAGTAATACTCTCCAAGAAAGAAATAACTAAACTTGAGTATGTAAATCGTCAATCTGTTTTAGTAAATAATGATATTTTTACCAAAACACATACAGAGTTTTATCCACAATATGGATATATAATAGATGATAAAGAAAATGAAAAAAAGTATGCTCATAAAATTTTTGTATTACCATATATTCAAAACAGTACTAAATTAAATATAAATTATATTGATAGTACAAAAACAAGTGTAAATATAAATATTTATACTCTTAAAAAAGGGTATATCTATTTAGATAGTATGGAGTTTTTAGGGGATAATATAGAAAAAACTATAACTTTTGATATACCATTAGTAGATATTATTCCAGCAAATGAAGGCTTGATATTTGAGATAGTTTTTGAAGATAAAACGATCTCTTTTGAAGAGTTAAAATTTAAACAAATATATATGGATAATAATTTCTCTGAAATATCATTGGATAGTAAAACTAAAGTGAAATTTTTAGATTTTGATTGTTATATGTATGAGTATGATTTACTATTAAAAGAAGGACAGTTTTTATTAATAGGAAAAAATAGTTGTATATATGATAAAGAATTGAAGTGTTTTTATATGAATCTAAAAGATTCGTATGAGTTTTTTGATGCTAAATCAAAAAACAAAAAAGAGGAGCTCACACAGATCAAAGAAGAGTTAACACAACAGAGTCAAACTTCTAAACAAGAGATAGACTCAATCAAAGAAGAGTTAACACAACAGAGTCAAACTTCTAAACAAGAGATAGACTCAATCAAAGAAGAGTTAACACAACAGAGTCAAACTTCTAAACAAGAGATAGACTCAATTAAAGAAGAAATAGTAAAATTACAAAAAGAACTATATAGTACAAAGCAAAATGTCTATACCGTTTCAAATACATTGGAAAGCTTTATTTATAAGATTAAAAATCCTATAAAAACTCTTTTCAAGTCAAAGAAACAAGATGAAGTAGAAGTTATACAAAGTAATTCTAGATTAAAACATTTAGTGGTAATAACTCCAGATGTAAGAGTAGACAGAAGAACAGTACAGATGTGTCAAAGTTTGATAGAAAAGTATAACATTAGATGTACAATAATCGCTGCATTAGAAGAAAAAGATGATTTTGTAACAGATAAGCTAAAAGTAAAACGAGTAGATCCTTACAAGTCAAAAAAATATGTTCTAAAACCAGATGATTGGAGAGATGATACAGGTGTAAATCTTGAAGAGTTTTACTGGTTGCATCCTCATTATCTGCATAGTGCTATGGAAGAAGATGCTGATTATATCATGTGTTGCGATTTACCAGTGCTTCCAACAGCAGTATATGTAGCTAAAAATAAAAATATACCTCTTATCTATGATGCTCATGAGCTTTACCCAGAACAAGCCATCTTTGAAGATGAAAAAAGAGAGTTTTATACTAAAGTAGAAACAGAGTTTATAGAGTACCCCAACTTAGTAATCACTGTAAATATCAGCATAGCTAAAGAGATGGCAAAACGGTACAATATAAAAGAACCAGAAGTTATACTAAATGCACTTGATGCCTCAAGTAGTTTTGATATAAATAAAAAATATGACTATTTTAGAAAAAAATTATCTATAAAACCTTCACAAAAAATAGTTCTTTTTCAAGGTGGTTACTCTTCAAATAGAAACTTACATCTTTTTGTAGAGTCTGCAAAGTACATAAACAACAAAGATGTTGTTTTAGTCTTGATGGGTTTTGGAGATTATGAAAAAGAGTTACAGCAAATAGCAAAAGATAATAAAACTTTAAATAAAAATGTTTTTTTCTTCCCTGCTGTTGATCAGTCAGTGCTTTTAGAATACTCAGCTTCAGCTGATGTGGGTATCATCCCTTATCCACATATAGATTTAAACAGTTACTACTGTACACCAAATAAACTCTTTGAATTTATACAAGCTGGACTTCCGATGATAGCAAATGACTCACCAGAACTAAATAGGTTTGTAAAAGAAAACAGTATAGGATACTCTAAAAAAATAGAAAACGAAAAAGATATAGCAGATATGATAGATACATATTTTGAACAAGGTGTTGATTATAAAAAAAATATATTAAAAGTTAGAGATAAAATATCTTGGAGTGTTGAAGAGAGTAAGTTTGTTGAGATGATGAAAGGGATTATTCAGTGAGTTTAAAAGAATTATTTAAGAAATATTATATCCCTATTGATATGACATTTAAAGAGAAGCAAGAGTATTTTAAATACTTAAATATAGCATCTAGCGAAACAAAAGATAATTTAAAAGATATGATTTTAAATCATATTTCGGGAGAAGATGTAAATATAGAGTATTTACAAAACGAAATTGCACAGATTATTATAGAACATTATCAAGGTCAAGAGATCAATAAAAATTATTATATTTTTTTATCATTTTTAAGAGATAAAACAAGAGAAAATAATTCTTATACAAAAAAAATATACAAAAACTTTACAAATTTAGATGAATGGAAAAATGTTATAGAAATATATGCAAGATGGCAAAATGTAAATGATACAGACTATAGTAGTTTTGGTATTGATGGAGGTTTTTCAAGTAGAGAAAAAATGATAGCAAAAGTTTCAGGTGAAATAAGACAATATAAAATAGGTATAAAAAATGGTAAATTTATTTTGGATAATAATAAATTACAAAAAAATCAAATAGATATAGAAGATTTGATCAAAAAAATTGGAGCTAAATATTGTTTGGAGTATATATTTAAACAATTAGGAAAAAAATATAACTCTATATTACAAAGATATTTATTTCCAAAACAATTTACGAGATTTGATGAAGAGCCCAAACTAGATATACCTTTTAATTTTCTTATTAATATCTCTTTAAAGTATATGAAAGAAGAAGGTAAAAGAAAATATCAAACCCAAAAATATTTAGATAAACTATTTAACTTATCTTCAAGATATATTTTCTTGTATGATTTACAAGATTTCCATAATATGAATAAAAATAGTTTTCCGCAGCATTGGAGTATAGAAACTTTGTATCAAAATATATTATATGATAATCTATTTAGATTTAAGCAAATTTCTATACATAATATTGGTTTTATGATAAAAAACTTATTTAAGGATTATAGTAAATTTGAAAAAAAACTTGGATTTACTTTAGATGATTATTTAAAGTTAATTGATAAAATATATTATAATCCAAATCATTCTATGGTTATACATCCGTCTGATATATTTTCCAAAGAAGAAAAACAAATATTAAATCTACTATCACATTGCTACAAAGATATAAACCAAGCATATGATAAACCACAAGATTTTACTAAGATAACTTTTACATCAAAACCACTAATACAACTAGAAGATAGTTATTTGCTAATAGATAAAAACTACTGTAGTTGGGGATTTTATGAGATTATATTAAAAACTTTATGTTATCCAGATATAGGTATAAGCTTAGAAAATCTAATTTATGCTAGGTTAGATAAACAACATTATAAAATTTACAATGGTAAATATATCAATAGTAAAAAAGAAAAAGGTGAATGTGATATAGTCATAGAAACAAAAGAAAAGATTATTTTTATAGAAGTAAAGAAAAAAGCTATAACTACAAAAGCATTAGAAGGTGATGAAGTAAAAATAGCAGAAGATATTATAGATGGTTTTATACACTCTCAAGAGCAAATTTTAAAACACGAATATAGTATAAAATCAGACAAGAAAATAGAGTTTGAAAATGGAGATATTTTAAAATTAAATGATAAAGATATTCTAAAAGTATCTATCTCACTGTTTGATAACTATATGCTAAATGATAAGATGATGGCTTTAAATATATTTGAATTTTTTCAAAAAATAAAATTTTCTAACCCAACAAAAAAATTAGAAGAGAAAAATAAAAAAATAAAAAATATAATTGAAAAGTTGAATTTGATATACAAAGATATTCCACAAGAATATAGAAAAAATAGATATGATGTCTATTTTTTATCATTAGAACTGTTTTTATATTACCTACAAATAGACAAACCAATAGACAATGTTTTACAAGATGTAAGACAAGTTTCATTTTCAACTGGTGATTTGTATTATGAGTATATTGAATTGATGAAAATAAAAAATTATAAAGGGCACTAAATGAAATTGATCTATGCAACATGTTTTTTACTTATGGTTAATATCAGTATCAATGCAAATACAATAAATTATACAGATATAAATTCGACAATTAAAAGATTAGATATAAAGAAATGGGATTCTCTTTATTATCAGTATAAAATAGTAAACAATCTTCCATATCAATATAATAAGAAAAAGAAAAGCTACTTTTGGAATCCAATATATCCAGTTTTCTTTTATAAAGATTATTTACAAAAATATAGTGAGACAAAAAAAGTTGAATATTTAGAAAATATTGAAGCACTTACTAAGGTTTTAATGGATAAGAGTAAAACATTTAAATACAAAAATAAAATAGTAAGAACTTTTTATTACAAAGGAAGTGGAGATGTTGCAAGAATGTTTCATAAACATTATTCTGGTTTAACAAATTCTTACTATGTAAATGTTTTTAGTCAATTGTATAAAGTTACTGGTAATTCTAAATATAAACAATATGCAATAGAGCTTTTTAGAAGTTTAACTGTTCCTGTTGATGAGGGGGGGGGTAATGTATAGTAATAATGGAATGTATTCAATTGCCGAAGTCCCTATGAAGCCTCATGGATGGATATTAAATGGTTGGTTATCTGCAATTGTCAACATAGATAAAGCTAATGAAATTTTAAAAAAAATAGAGATTGCAAATTTTATTAAACAAAATATAAATACTTTAGAAAAAATACTACATTTATATGATGTAAAAGAGTACTGTATTAGCAAATATAACCTGACTCAATTTTATTATTTTAGATTATTAAAAAAGCAATACAGTATAAGAAAGGTAATATTTGAATATACAAATGACGATCCAATTATAATTCTACCAAAAGAATGTGATTTAAGTGATAAAAAAAGCAGGTGGGAATTTTATGTAATCAAAAAATATGATCTACATATAACGGATAATCAATTTGTGGGTAGTAAGATATTTCAATTTAATGGTATTTTAACATTAAGTGGCTTTCCACAAAATAATAGTATAAAAATCATTTTTAATAAACCAATTATAAAAGAAAATATTAAATTTCAAGCATATATAGGAGAATACGATCCATTACACTCATCTGCAGTTTCAAATAAATGGATAACAATTAATAATGAAAATATTAAGATAGAAAATAATATTTTTAAAATTGATTTACCATATAGTCTTTTTAATAATACCATTGGGTATCCAACAAATTTTATGAAAAAGTTTAATAATGGAAGAAGAAATACATATCATGATATACATATAAAATGGTTAATTTATTTAGGTGATAAGTATCATAAAAAATTACTTTTAGAGATGGCAAATAAGTGGCTATTATGTAAAAAAGACTGGAAAAATATAAGTGTATATAAAAAGTTATTTAATGAGAATAATATTTTAATAGACAATGATTTTTTAAAGTTTTTAGATAAATATTATAAATAATACAAAGGAAAAGCAGTGAAAAAACAATTTTTTATATTGGTTTTTATGTTTGTAAGTTGTTTTGGAAATACACAGATGGATTCCGAAATATCAGATATTCAAAAAACTGTAAATAAAGTTAGCAATTCTTTCCAATATGGTATTGGAAGTATGGATACTGAATTTAATGATGAAATTATTAAATATGGCGAAGGACATTGTGGACACTATTCTTGGGTGCTTTTAAGAGAGTTTTTAAAACAGGGATATAGTGGTGAAATAATTTCTATTACAACTTATAACCATAGAAATCATGCTATGGTTGAGATTGAGAGAAAAACTGATTATAAAAAAATCTTAGTTGATGCAACAACAAATTTAGTATATGATTATAGTGTAGAAGATATTCTCAAAAATCCTTTATTATCAAAACAACGGCATGGAAGAAGTAAAAGTCCTACATATTCAAACTTAGCATTTTGGGGAACTATAAAAAC